>Ga0247833_1000536_pt1 | contig 69324 bp, 42 predicted proteins | sample LaCruzMarch2015__7_FD_187117 | JGI IMG/M metagenome (GOLD analysis project Ga0247833, IMG submission 187117) | Freshwater microbial communities from meromictic Lake La Cruz, Castile-La Mancha, Spain - LaCruzMarch2015_8m | ecosystem: Environmental > Aquatic > Freshwater > Lake | place: Spain...
TAAATTGGCGGACTTAGGCGATAGTGAAAATAACATTGACCTTTGTTTAAAACAAACGGGCACTCCTACTATTGTGGAAGTGAATGAAAATATTGCCATCGACCCGAATAACGATAAAAACCCGAAGACCCAAATTAAAGTAGTCAGCAGATGGTAATTATTCATAATAAATGAATATTGAAATACGTAATATAAAATGGATTTTCATTATCCTTATTTTATCCGTTTGGTCTTGTAAAACAGATTCAAAATCAAAGGGAAAGCTAGAAGTAGTTACCTTTGGTCAGTTTGATGAATTCGTAAAAAAGACGGGCTATATCACAGATGCAGAAAAATTCGGCTGGTCAATTGTTCAAACAGATGTATTCAGTTTCCACAGAGTTGAAGGAGCTAATTGGAAAAAGCCCGATGGGAAAAACGAAACAAAATTAAGCGATTTGCCAGTAACACAAGTTAGTTATAATGATGCCGTCGCTTATTGCAATTGGTCTGCTTCGAGGCTTCCTACCTACGATGAATATTGGCTACTAATTGAAGATGATATTCGAAAAGTAATTAGTGACAATAATGCACCCATAACAACTGCAAATAAGGCGAATATTTTAGGAAATGTTTGGGAAATTACTTCCACCGAAAACAATGGTAACATTCGCTTAGCTGGTGGTTCAATATTTTGTTCTCCTAATACCTGTCACGGTACCAAAAAAGATCGTGAGCTCTACGTTGACAAACAGACGGGTAATTTTCATATTGGTTTTGCGGTGATACATTGAATAAAACTGCAGCTAAAAGCACCTACCCCAAAGGCGGGGTTTAGCTTTGCTGATTTTCAATTCGTGTTCCAAAAACAGTTTTGTGGTTAATCAAACATTAGTTTTTCAATAAAATTTTGTGGTAAAAGTCCGGCCTTTCGGATAGCCACAAAACGTTCCCATTACAAAGCCCAAAATCTGGCGGAGCATTGGTAAAAAGTCCAAATCATAAACCTAGCACAGAAGGTTCTATCGTTTATTTAAATGGAAACCCAAATTTACAATTAGTGCTTGATAGAATTGAAGGTGCAGGCGGAAAAGTTACTATGCCGAAAACCAGTATAGGTGAAAACGGAAATATGGCTTACTTTCTTGATACAGAAGGCAATCTTGTTGGATTGCATTCTGGAGAATAATAAAATACAATTTGTTAGATTAAAAGTGGGACTTTTTACGGTTCCACTTTTTTTGTTTATGGTAGAAAAACAGTGCGAAAAAATATTTTCAGATTTATAGGGTGCATAAGTTTAAATACCGCAATTGATGCACTTGTACACTTTCAACATTACTATAACTCTAGAAAAAATTAAAATCTTAAGTTATTTCACCTTTTTATCTCTTTCATTTAAAGCCAGCTCAAGCTCTTTACTAGCTTGTGTCCAAGTGCTTTTAAGTGCTTCAAAATACTTTATAATTATAGCCCAATCTTGTCCATTTGCAGGAAATTCCTCCATAATATTTAAGTCTTTGCGCAAGCTTTCAAGCCCTAACATAAGTAAGCTTCCTTTTAATTTATGAATTACTTTTGAAAATAATTCATATTTATTGTTTTGAATATGTATTTCTGCGTCAATCAACAAATGAGTAATTTCTTTATTTAATATTTCGAGCATTTCATACACAAAATTATCTGCGCCTAAAGAAGCTTCTCTAATTTTTTTTAGATTGATTAGTTTAAAATTAGTTTTATCAATTTCAATATTTATATTCTCATTTGAACTTTTCATTTCATATTTTAAAAGTTCTGAAATTGTTTCTTTTAAATGCTGGGCATTAAAAGGTTTAGTAAGACATTGGTCAGCACCTGATTGAATAGCCTTTTCCATTAATGAAATTTCGGCAGAGGCAGTGAGCGCTATTATTGGAAAATCGGCGTATTTTTTTATCTTTCTAATCTTTTTAATGGTTTCAAATCCATCCATTACAGGCATAAACAAATCGATTAAAAAGATATCGTAAGTATTTAACTTAATTTTCTCTAATGCTTCTTTCCCATTATTAGCGATATCATACGCTAGGCCCCAGTGTTTTAGGTACGAGCCTGCAACTTTTTGATTAGCAATATTGTCTTCAACTAATAAAACAGCTTTATTAACGAAATCGGGAAGTTTAACTGTTGTAAACTCTTCTTTTTTAGAAGATGTGACAGGAGTATGAATCTCATAATCAATGTAAAATGAGAAGGTACTTCCTTTGCCAATAATACTTTTGGCATAGATCACTCCTTTCTGAAATTCAATTAGTTTTTTTGTAATAGATAAACCTAAACCAGTCCCTCCGAATTGTCTGGCAATTCTGTCGTCAGCTTGTTTAAAATCTTCGAAAATTGATACCAACTTATTTCTTTTGATTCCAATACCTGTATCAGATATTTCGCAATTAAATCTAAAAAAACCATTTGGTATTTTTGTCCCGTTAATTGAAATTTTTATAGAGCCCTTTGGAGTAAATTTTACTGCATTACTGAGTAAATTATTCAGTATTTGTGAAAGTCTAAGCTCATCACCAAAAATACTTTCTGGTACATTGTCTGAAATATCAAGAATTAAATCAAGATTTTTTTCTTCACAAGCAGTTCTAAATGTTTGAGTTACCCCTAATAGTAATTGTTTTATTTTTATTTTATTTTTTGATAATTCAATTTGTCCTGCATCAATCTTAGAAAGATCTAGAATATCGGTAATTAAGGCCAACAAATTTTTAGCTGAAAAACATAGCGTATCGATATTGTCAATATTTCTCGCATCTGTATTTAACTTCATTAAATCAGAAATACCGATTATTGCATTTAAAGGAGTGCGGATTTCGTGACTCATTGTAGCTAAAAAAGATTCTTTCGCTTTTGATGATTCTTCTGCTTTTAACTTAGCAAGATTCAATTCTTCTTCGAGTTGTTTCTGCTCAGTTATATCTAAGTGGATACCAACAGAACCTACCAAAATACCTTTATCGTCGTAACGAGGTGCTCCACTTACTATCCACCAGCGCAATTCTCCTTTTTTGTTCCTGACAGATATTGTATACATATCAGAAACTCCTATCTTTCTTTCATCTCTTTTACGGGAAATAGTTTCAGCTCCTTGAGGGTCAGTAAAAACTTCGGAAGCATTTTTACCAATTAACTCTTCTAAAGTATATCCTGAGATTTTACAAAAACTTTGGTTTGCAAATTGGATTCTGTCTTCAGTATCGACTTCTAAAAGTCCCAAATTAATATTGGCAATAATATTTCTGTATTTCTCCTCTTGCAGCTTTAAGTTTAATTCTGCTAATTTTCTTTTACTGATATCAATTGCTAAGGCTACAATTTCAATTTTAGATGTTTCGTAAGTATTTAATTGCACACTTTGACCAATCCAAATTTCTTTTTTTAATTTAGTGATAATTGGTAGTTCATAATATGTTGTTGGTATATTTAAATCTACTTGGTTTGAATAAAATGAAAATGCCTTTTGTTTAAAATCACTTCTAATAACATCAGTAAAGTGCATTTTAAGTAATTCTTCTTTTGGATAACCTGTAATATTTGCTGCAACATCATTTACAAAAGTAAAATACCCTTGTTCGTTTGTTTTATAAATAATATCTGTAGCTTTTTCAATTATTGACCTATAATTAAATTCTGATTGCCGCAATTTTTCTTTTTGGTCGAAAACAGTATTTAACAGTTCCTTTATCTCTTTAGTACTTATTTCCTGTGTTTTAAGAACATGTAGCAAATCAATCATTGGGTCATGCAAAGCAAAGTCATGCAATGTGAGTTTAAATTCTCTCACTTCATCCATTGAGCCAAACCAAGGAGTGCCTACAAATAAAAAACAGTTCTTATCTTCCAAATAATCTATTTGCCCTCTTAAAATTAGATTACTATTTTTTTTACATTCTATTACAATTAATTGCTTTTGTAAGGATTTTAAATCCGAAAAAGACGGATTAATGTATTCGGGTCTTTTAACTAAAAAATGAAAGCTAAATGGTTTATCAATTTTAATTTCAGAAATCTTTTTTAATGAATCTCCAGCAGAAATAATATTCAATTCCTCGTTAATCAGTATGAAGAACGGAAACAAATTACTAAACTTTTCTTTATTAAAACTAAACAGAGAATCTGGCATTTACCAACTTACTTTAAAAACTTCATGATCACTATTTTCGTTTTTCTCTTGAATAAGAACAACATTTGCTGGTGTGTTATACATTTTTCCTAAACCAATTAATAATCCTCTAACAAAATCTTGTAACCCCAATCTTTTTGAAAAATAATGAATATGAACGCTATTATCTTCTTCATTGCTTATTCGAAACTCTGGCGGAGTTAATTTTGGATAAATAAGCATTACCCTGTTATGAAAAGCTGGAAGATTCAACAAAAATTCCTTCAACCCATTTCCACCAGCTTCCATTAATCCACCGTATCTTTCTTTGGCTATTCTTAACACCCACCATTCTCCAAAGGTTTCTAAAACAGCGCTCAGAGGAAGTTTCATTTCCTCTGAAATCGCAATTGCCAATTTAAAGGTAATATCGTCGTCGTAAGGCTCGCTGCTAATAAAATAGTCAACATTAATTTTACTTTTTTCCTTAATTGTCTCCCACTTCTCTTCTCCAAAATTCTCAATTACAAGTTCTTGTATTGCCTTATTTACAATTCCATACATACTTCAATAATTTTATTTTCTGTTTTACACAATTTTTTTTTAAAAAAAAAACTATTTTAAACTTGCATTTTGAAAAACATCTTCTTGCAATTTTAAAGAATAGTTAGCGGGTAAATGTATGAAATAAAGTAGGAAAAATTCAAAGAATTTGTTTATTTACGCTTACGAATGATTGAATTAATATTATTTTGTACTTGTTTAGAAATACGATTTTTTTTTACTTATTGCAGCGGTAACTAAAGTTGATTAGTAGCAAGTTTGGTTTTATAAACTTCAACCAATTTAATTGCCGAAACATTCCAATTAAATTTAGATATTCTTTCAAATCCTTTTTTCACTAATTCTTGTGCCCTATTAAAATCTGTTAAAACATGTGTCATTGCATTTCCAATATTCTTTTCATTTAACGGGTCTACAAAGGCTGCAGCATTTCCAGCAATTTCTATTAAAGCACAAGAATTACTTGCAATAACAGGCGTTCCGCTTGCCATCGATTCTAATAATGGAATGCAAAAACTTTCATTTATTGTGGGATATAAGAAAAGGCTAGCTCTTGAATAAATAATCGGTAAATCGGTGTTTAGTACATTGCCTGTAAGATAAATGTTACTTCTAATTTCATTACAATCCGTAGATTCTAAAACATGTGATAAGTAATCTTCCGTAACATTAGCAATAACTAATGGTAAATTTTCGAATGATTTTTTACAGTAGTTTTTATATGCTTTAATTGTGATAAATATATTGTTTTCTGGATGTGTATTTCCTATATAGAAAATAAATTTATCTGGTAAATTATACTTTGAATTTATTTCATTTAAATTATGTTTACACTTGTTAGCATCAAATTGATTACTTATTGCATTATATACAACACTAATCTTGTTTTCTTTTAGATCGTAAACATTCATAATTCTTTCTCTCTCAAACTCTGATATAGCGATTATGTGTTTGGTTTTTTTTATGGAAAAGGACAGAATCTGATTTTCTAAATATTTGCTTACTTTTTCATACAAATTGAATTTAGTTTTTTTATTGCTTTTTTCTAAGAATCTAGATTCTTGTAAAGTAAGTACCGTGTTTCCTTTATAAAAAACAGGAGTTGAATTGCTTGTACAATGAAGAAAATCTAATTCGTATTTTTTGGCATAAAAGGGTAAAATAAATTGTTTCCAGTTAAAATAAGCAAACCCTGACACTTCAATTATCTTAAAATTTGCTGTTTCTTTTAGGCATTTATTATCTTCCCCTTTTCTTGCAAAAATGTAATATTCGTTTTCTGAATCATTTATCTGCAAAGCTTTGATTAATTCCAGCACAGTATAATCTTTTCTTTGTTTTCTTTCGCTAAAAATTCTTTCAGCTTCTATTCCTATTTTCATAGCTTAATGTTTAGTGGAAGTTTAAATCCAATTTTGTTTTAAAAATTATTCGATTTAATGAATGTGTTTTTATTCGATTAATTCTTTATTTTTTGTAAGCATTGCATCTTAAATAATAACACGATGATTAGGTTACCTTTTATCAAGCAATAAACTTTAATTGATGTTATTATTTAATATTGACATTAATCTGTCTTCCTTCATTATAAGCTCTTTTGTCTAATTTAGAACCCAATTGTAAACCTATAGCAGCTCCAATAGGAAGTCCAGTGGCCAAAAAAGCTATATTTTCAAGATAGGTAGCAAATGCGAAACCTAAAGGAATACCAAAAACTGCTATTCCCATAGCTAACCAATGATTACGATAATAGTTTATTGGCACAAACTTAATTTCTTTTTCAAGTAACTTAACAATCTTTGATTGTGCCTTTTTCAACTTTTTTTTCCATTCAACTTCTGAACCAGAAAATGAATTCAGTGCATCAATGTCTTCGTTAATAGCTATTATTAATCTATGCGGTAACCATTTAAAATGCAATTCATTTAAAATTTTTTCAAATTGAACATAAACCTTTTGGAGTTCTAAACTTTTATCAATTTGATGAATTTTATTTAAAGATTTAATTAACATCTATCTAAAATTTATTTAAAGATAGAAATCAATATTAAAACCTTCTTTTACATTTCGACTAAAGCTATAATTTGAGCGACTAAAGCGATAAATGAGCGACAAGCAACTATTAAATGATGTTTAATCTTGCTTGTAATTCTGATTTAAATTTATTTCCAACAGGCACCATTTTTCCGCCCACAACCGCGGTATCTGCATCTAAATTTTCTAAGTAATCGAGATTTATGATGTAAGACCTATGTAACCTCAAAAACTTTTTATTTAATTTCAATTTTTCTTCAACATTTTTCATTGTTGAGTTTACTACATGAATTTTATCATTAACATGAATTTTTACATAATCACCTAAAGCTTCGCAAAAGCGTATTTCATTGTGCATAATTTTAGAAAGCAGGCCATTTTCCTTTATGAAAATATATTCAAAATTATGCGTGCTTTTTGATTCATAGTTCTTATAGAATCTTTCAATAGCTTTTAAAAATTTACTGTAATCAAAAGGTTTTACTAAATAATGTAAAACTTTATGTTCGAATGCTTTTACTGCATATTTTTCTTTGGTTGTGATTAAAATTACAGGAGGTAAATTATCGAATGCTTCTAACAATTCTATGCCGGTCATTTCGGGCATTTCAACATCTAGAAAAATCAAATCTACTGCTGAGGCTTCCTTTCGTAAAAAATTAGCTGCTTCAATTGGATTAGAAAATGAACTCAAAAAATGCAATCCTTCGGTGTTGGATACAAAGTGGTTTATCAGCTTGATCGAAACCTGGTCATCATCTATTACTATGCAATTAATCATGCTGCAAGTATAAGGAGAAAAATTAAATTTTATACTAAATGCCGCGCTCCCGGTAGAGCCAAATACCGTTTTGTATGTGCCTGGTTTTTTGTGTGTTGGGATAATACAAAACGTATAGGCGAAAACGGGAAAAAGCGCCCTAATATTTTTGAAAAACAATCTTACATTTACAACCTTAAAAGTTTATCTCTGTTAAAAATCAACTCAAAAAACCAATATAACCTAAATATGAAATCAAAAATAATAATTGCCATTGCATTGTTAGCTGGAAGCGCTGCCATGGCTCAAAAAAGTTGCTGCGAAAAATCTACTGCTACTGAATCTTTTGCGATGTTAACACAAGACGAGAATTTTGTGAATACGCATTTGGCGCCTATTCCTTTTACATTGAGCAATCCGATTGGACAAATTGTAGGTTTTAAAACTCCGGATGGCAAAGAAAGTTATGCCTACGAAATTAAGGCTGCAAGTCCAACAAAAAACTATGTGTTTGTGATACATGAGTGGTGGGGCTTAAACGATTACATTAAACAAGAATCAGAAAAAATTGCAAAAACATTGGGAAATGTAAATGTAATAGCTTTGGATTTGTACGACAGAAGAATAGCAGATAACAGAGATTCTGCTGCTAAATATATGCAGGCTGTAAAAGCTGAAAGAGCTGAGTCTATTATAAATGGCGCAATTGCAATGGTTGGCAGCGATGCTAAAATAGCAACAATTGGCTGGTGTTTTGGAGGCGGATGGAGCATGCAAGCGGCTTTACTAGCGGGCAAACAAAGCAAAGCTTGTGTTATGTATTACGGCGCTCCTGAAGCAAATGTAGAGCGTATTAAAACACTTAACTCACCGGTGTTATTTGTATGGCCTGTGCAAGACCAGTGGATTAATAAAGATATGGTTTCTACTTTTGAAAACAACATGAAAGCTGCAAAAAAGAGCTTGGTTGTAAAACCTTATGATGCTGACCATGCTTTTGCAAACCCAAGTAATCCGAAATACAGCAAAGCTTTTGCGGACGATGCTTTTAAAAATGCTACAGAGTTTATATCCGCAAACCTAAAATAATGAATAATTAAAAAACATTGCAATAATTAATGATTATGCCAGTAAAATGCAATAATCATTAATTAATAAGCTCAAACTTTTAAACAGAAATATCACATTTAAGATGCGATATTTCTGTTTTTTTTTATTACAAAAAAATCAAATTTTAATTAATTATTTAAAAACGAAAGCTTTTCTGGCTTCAATGGTTTTGAAATGAAGCCTTTGATATATTCTGAATTTACTGACCTATAAAAGTCGTCGGGATCAATAGAAGAAGATAGAATGTAAATTTGAATTATCTGAAGTGCAGGATTCTCTAATTTGGAAAATGCTTCTAAAAATTCCCATCCATCCATAAATGGCATGTTTATATCCAGAAAAATATAATCAGGTAAATTAATTCCGTGGGATAATGTTTCTATTGCTTTTTCTGCCAAATTAAAAACAACAGTATTATCGGAAGGAAATTCTTTTTGCATGAGTAAGTTATGAAGCATGTTGGTGATGTCGTCATCGTCTATTAGCCAAATTGTCATTTAATTATTTTTTAGTAAAAATTAATGTAAAAAACACCCCTTCATTTACTTTACTTTCCACATTTATTACTCCACCCATCACTCTGGCTTGCTCTTTTACCATGTTCAAACCAATTCCAGTTCCTTTAACATCTGAATGAAATCTTGAATATAGTTTAAAAAGTTTGTCTCCGTTTTTTTCTAAATCGATACCTCGTCCATTGTCTTTGAATTCGAGCAATAATTTATTGTTTTCAAATTTAGATATAATAGAAATAATTAGTTTTCTGGATGGTTCGCGGTATTTAAAAGAATTCGATAATATATTTTGAAAAATACTCACCAAATAAGGCTTAAACGAATCAAAACCCTCTGCCCTACTGAAATCCGAATTTAATTCGAAATCAACGTCCTTCATATCTTCTCTAATACTGTCAATTACTAAATGAAGAACGTTTTCGAAAGAAACAAATTCAAATTGATTAGCTATATTTTCTTTTATATTCAAAATTTCATTCAAATCTTTCAATATTCTGTCTACAGATTTTGCTGAAGTTTTGAGGCCTTCAAGAAGTTTAACATTTCCTGCATTTCCGATATTGTCGGCATCAAAAATATCTAGGCATCCTAAAATATTGGCTACAGGTGCTCTTAAATTATGAGAAACTATAAATGAATATTGGCGCAATTGAATATTGGAATCGAGTAGCTCCACATTGAGTTGTTTCAGTTGTTCTTCTGAAAATATTCTTTCCGATTTTTCTTTCACCATAGTTAGCAAGGAGCTTAAAACTTCGGTTTTGTTATCAATTGTATCATCATCTTCAGAGAAGTTAAACAATATAAAGTAATTTCCTTTACCAGAGATATCAATACGACCTAATAGCTGATTTCGGGTAATTACTTTTAAAAAGCTTAAATCAACATCTGAATGTTGTTTAATAATCAATTGGACGCCTTTTTCTAAAGTGGCAGATATTTTATTGTTTGGAAAAACTTTTATAATAACGAATGCTGGATCTTTCTCAGAATTAATAAGTTCTCCTATTAAACAGCAGTTTTTTACAAAGTTTGCTTCAATCAGTAATTCTAAGAATATCTGTAATAAATCTTCTTGGTTTTCAACATTAGATATTTTTGCCCCAAGTGAATTCTTTAAAAACTGATTCATTTTAAGCTTTTCCTGCTCTATTTCTGCTAACTTCTTCTCAGTTATATCAACAGTAACACCCATAAAAATGATATTATTTAGCGCATTTCTATTAACTCCTGCAGACTTTTCAAAGTACCTTATTTCACCATTGGGATAAACGTGTCGTGTTACAATATTAAAAGGTTTTAAATTCTTAATAAGATCTAAATATAAACTAATATAACCACTACGTTCGTCGGGGTGAATAAATTCCAGCCTTTTGCTTATATCTAAGGGTTTATCTTCTTTAGCATTAAGGTTATAAAAATCGTACATTGATTCTGACCAAAAAATGATATTAGTTTCCTTATCAATTTCCCAGGCCCCAATTTTAGCTATTTTGTAAACCTCTCGTAATTTACTTTCAGAATCTAAGCGTCGAAAATATTCCATATTTGCTGAGATAAGCTCAGAAATTGAGTTCACCAATTTAAGGTGTTCATATTCCCATTTAAAGAAAGGTTGGTTTGATTCTATTGCAAGAAACTGGCTAGTATCAGATAATCCTTTTAACAAACAAATAACCAATGAATTATCAGCTGTTTTTTTAAATACCTTATTTATTAAATCTATTTCAGAAGATGCACTGTCGGTATTGTTTGTATGAATGATTTTGGAAGATGAAAGACAGCCCATTAACTCTTTAATTTCTACTTGAATTCCAAGATTTTGATAAATCTCTTCTTCATCTTTATAATAAGCACTAACACATGTGCCCTTTTCTGAGTGTTTATTCATTTCCCAAATAGACAATCCCGAGATGTTTAAATTTCGATTTAAGACTTCGAAAACTGCATCATAAAAATCGTTTAGGCTCGATTTAGTGGTTACATCTAATCTTGAAATCTCTAACAATGTTTTATCAGTTAGTTTGCGTCGCTCTTCATCTTCCACAGTTTGCGTAACATCTTGAAATACACCTGTTATAACGTTAGCGTCTCCTTCGTTAGCATTTAATATGATGCGTCTTGAGTCTCTAATCCATATTATTTTACCAAAAGCATTCTTAATTCTGTATTGAACATTAGTTTCTCCAATTTCTAAGAGCTCTTTCTGGCTTTGAATTAACAAATCTAAATCATCTTCTAAAATGTGAGAGATCCAAAATCCTTCTTCATTTAAAATTTCATTTGCAGAATATCCAAAAAACGCTTTGATACGGTCGCTTAAATAAGTAAAAGAATAGTTGGAATCTAATAATGTTGTATAAGGAACTACTGGAAGTGTGCTAACTAATATAGATAGTTTTCTTTCTGAATTTAGCAAAGCTTCTTGCGCAGCTTTTCGTTCTGTTATATCTCGAATAAATGAACTGAATAATACCTCACCTTCTACTTCCATTCTAGTAATATAAAGTTCAACGGGAAATTCTTTTCCGAATTTATTTACTGCAGATAATTCTAAAGGAGTATTTAATACCTGAGAATTCCCGGTTTTTAGATGTCTCTCCATACCTTGTATGTGCTTTTGGCGCATTCCCTCAGGTATAATTACATCACTAATATTTCTCCCTTTAACTTCTGATTGCTTCCAACCGAAAATTTGCTCGGCTTTTGGATTCCAAATTTGAATTTCAGCCTTACTATTGATTGTTATTACAGCATCTAAGGCTGTTTCAATAATTTGTTTTGTTTTAAGTTCAGCTGAAATACGCGCTTTGCTTTCAGTTATAGCTAGGGTTTTGTCATTTAATGAAATGAAGGTAATTTGATTGTTGTTTAATTCCATTAATCCACATTTAACTTCAACAAATCTTGTTGAATTATTCTGTGTATTTATTTCTATATCAATTGAATTTAAGCTTTTTTTATCAAATCTATTTTGCAAATTCTTTTTAATAACAGGAAAATCTATTTCATTTATAAATTCGCGCAAACTTCTACCAGCAGACTCCTCTTTATTTGCTATTTCTAATAAATCGCAGCATGCTTGATTCATAAATACCATCTTTTCTGATTCAACAATTGCGAAAGGTATTGGCATGTTATCAATTAGTTTCCGATTAAATTCTTCGCTTAGCCTTAACCGTTCCTCGTTCTTGATTTTCTCTGTGTAATCAGAACCAGCCAATAAAAGATGAGTTTCGCCAGATGCTAATACAATAGGAGTTACCGAAAATTCAATTGTAAATGAATTATTATTACTATTCAATTGACATAAACAGGTATGGCTTTGATGCATTTCCATTTTAAATGCCTGTTTAAATTTCGCTTCAAATTCCTGGCAAAAATCTGGTTCAATTAAATCTATAAAATTGAAATCTTGTAAATCGTTTAAGTTGATATTAAAATGATTATCAGCTGCATTATTTGCACTTATTACTTTAAAATTTTGATCGAGAATAAACAAGATCATTGGATTATTCTCAAAAAGGCTCTTAAACTTATTTTCGCTTATTTTTGAATATTCCTGCGCTAATTGCATTTCAGTAACGTCTATTCCATATCCAATTACAAACTTTAATTCATCTTCATTGAAATGTGGATAAAAACGTCTTAATGTGTAATGTGATTTTCCATCAGGTTTAATTTGATGGTCAATTAAATCGTTTGTCCCTTTGTTTTTAATGGTTTGCAAAAACTTTTCTCTTCGTTTATCTGCTATGCTGCTATCGACACCTTTGAGTTTAAAATAATCATAATCATTTTTTCCTATTAGCCATTTACGCATTTTTTCATCTTTCAGGGCAATTGGACTGATAAATAAATAATTCTGGTTTTTATCGAAAACTGCAATATCTGCTGGTATATTGTTTAAGATAGCCTCATAGAATTCTTTAGTATTTTTAATTTGATTTTCAACATTTTTAGCATGCGTAATGTTCTCTATATTCAAGCAAATCAAATCTACTGTTCCTTCATTATCTTTAACTGGGTAAATAATAAATTTATACCATAAACTGGAAATTGTGGACGACTTTAATGCTATGTCGAAAGTTACCTTTCTCTTAGTAGTAAAAACTGTATCAATAGACCTATTAATAGTTTTTTTAAATTCAACATCATTAAAATATGGAAACTCATTTCCAATAATGAGCTGGCTGCCTAAATATTCTCTATATTTATTTTTGGCCTTTACGTTAAAATAGGTAATTTTTTTCTGCTTGTTAAGCAATATAATTGAATTGCTTGAACTGTTAACAATAGCAGACAATAATGAAATATTATTATTGTTTTTCTTTTCAACATCAACCAATTCTGAGATTTCAAAACAATAGACGTTAAAATTATTTTCATCTCTTTGAAATGCAGCGGTATAGATTGCTTCATTAGAATAGATGCGCGTTACTTTAGATTCATCATTTTTTTCAAACGAATCAATTATATTTTGAAACTGAGCTTCAAAATCACTTTTTAGCTTTCCTTCTTTACTGCAGAAATTTTGAGTCGCGGGGCCATTCGCAAAAATCAACCGAGCATCAGTATTTATCTTAAAAACAGGAAAAGGGTTTTTTAAAGGAAATGTAGTGAGATTTGCACTGGTAGCAATTTGCTTCTCTTCTACAATTTCTTTAATTTCAATTTTAAAGCCAGCTAAGGCATTTTTTTTAAATTCTAGGGGTTCAAAAAATAGCTGATATGCGTTTGAGTTTACTCTGTAAATAGCTGAATGTGAACTCCCTTCTACCCAACTCTTGTAAATATCTAAGTGAAAAGAACATGCTTGTTCATTTTGAATTGTCGTTAGTATTTGATTAGGTTTAAATGAAATTCGTTTTCTGGAATAATCTTCTAAAGCTTTGTTTATCCACAAGGTCTCACCATTCAAATCAACAAATGCAATTTTTGAACTTTGAAACAAGCATATTTTTTGAAGCATGCGTATAAAAACACTTTTTGCCTCCTTGTTTTGATATTTTTCAAATAGGCTATTAAATTGAATGGTTGCATTACTCAACTCATCAAATTCAGGTTGTTCGCAGTATAGTAGAGAAAACTGCCCGTTCGCTGAAATGTAATACTTAGACGCTTGCTTACCATCATAATCTAATCCTTTGAGATACAAACGTTGAAAATCAGAATAGCTCACATCAATAATGTCGTTCAATTTGGTTCCTAAAAGCTTTAAGATTTCGGAATCCGCATTTTTAATTACACCAGTTGAGTCAATTTTAATAAATGCCATGTTTCTGTTTTAAATTAAATTATGATTCACCCAATAAGTACAAATTATCGCTTGGTACTTTTCAACACTGTTCAATAATATTTTCTTAATTTTATTAAGATTATTTAGCATCATAATTTTCTAATGCATGCAAAATATAATAAAGGCTTAATCATAATTTAACAATTCGACAAACAATGAATTATGGCCGACGAAAAAGCTTAATTAACTGTTTAGCTTCTTCAGTACTTGTAAATATATGACATTTACGCACAGCCATTTACACCTACTAAGGTTAAAATGATTTAAAATTTTTAATGCTTCTTCAAAGTAACAGTCAATCAGATACATATAATAATTAGACATTTTTATTACATTATGAGTAAGCTTAAACATACTCGGTGAAGTTTCTTCATACAGTCCATTTAAGAAAGCTCCCCAAAAAGATTTTAATTAAAGTTTGAAGGTAAAAACAATATATCTTTGTATCATTTAGAACCAATTCGAAATACATAACTCATTAACAATAAAATATTATAACCTTCACATGCAGTTACACTTAGAAGTTTATTTTAGATTTAATCTAAATATTCCAAATTATGTTGTTTAATAAATCAACTTTTTCAATGAGAAATGAGAAAATAAATTACTCTAATTTCCTTTTTTTTATAATCAATTTATTACTTATTTTTAATTCAAATACATCTATTTCTCAAGCAATTGTTTCAACAGATCCATTGCCCGCATTTGAGATTGATGCGAGAATTAGAAATGGAAATTCGGGTTTTGAGAGCTCACTTTCTGCTCCTTCAACTCCTGCGCCTGGGCAACCTGGCATTCTTAATTTGAATCCTACTGGTGCTCCTATTTGGAATAGCAATGGAAATGTATATGGCGATATTCATACTTTTTTAATGACTTATGATTATCTAACAGGCACAACTACTTGGAATATAGATTTTAACAGAGATTCAGACTATGCTGATAACCAAGAATCAATAAGTTATACTGAAGCATCTTTAATTGGCAAAGGATTTAAATATATTAATTTGTTTATTCAGGGGAATTCCTCCGGACTTGCAGCAAATGTGAATAATTTAACTATAAATGGTCGCAATATGGGTGGTTTTTCATCCAATAGCGACGCACCTAACACACCACTCTTTACAGATTCTTTAGGGTTATTTACTAACATTAATATTACTGGTCAATTTTCATTAACTGGAAATGGAGGTCAAGAAAGACCTAGAATTTGGGTAAGATTGGGTACACCAAATGCGCCTCCTAATTGTAACGTATTAAGTCCTACACTCGATATTACCATAACCTCGCCAAGTGAAGTAATTATAGACATCTCTGCGTTAGATTCTGACGGCAATATAACTGCAGTGCAGTTTTTAAAAGATAATTTTTTATTGATTTCAGATCTCATAGAACCTTACACATATACAATTAATGTGAATGAATTAGGCACTGTTAACGTACAAATAATTGCCATTGACAATTTAGGAGCCCGATGTATTTCAGACATATTATTAGAAATTGTTGCATGTATTCCTGAAGATTTTGATGGTGATGGATTTGTAAATACTTCAGATTTTTTAAGCCTAGTCGGCTTGTTTGGTCAAAATTGCAATGCCTGCAAACAAGATTTAGATAACAATGGAATAGTGAATACCGCTGATTTTTTAATTCTTGTTTCTAAGTTTAATTTTGAATGTTTATAGAGAATCTGCTGCAGCATTTAAAACGGCATTTTTGATTAAATATGGATGTGACCAAGGAATAAAATGATTCATTTCTGATTCCATAACAACTTCCACTTTTTCGGAATTAACAAGCATTCTCTTTGAAAAATCTGCATTTTTAGGATCTACTAAAACATCTTTATCTCCTTGAATAACTGTAACAGGTTGCTGAATGTTTTTCCAATAAGGAAGCATCTTTTCGAGTTCTGGTTTTAGGTGCAACAATTCATAATTTGAAGCAATAAATGCTTTGGGAATTAAAACTTTAATAGGAAAAAAATTCATTGGTACACGAAACCACTTTTCGTTGGGTTCTAATTCTGGCGCTACCGAACCTGCTGCGATTATTAAATAATCAATTAATTCAGGATAATCCATTGCCATTCTAACGATAAGCGGTCCTCCGAGTGAATGCCCTATTAAAATCATTTTCTTTCCATTTTTCTTATATTTTTCTACAATAGGTTTTAACTGCGTAGCCTGTATTTGCAAACTGCTTTGTCCTTCACCTAAATCTGAATCTCCAAAACCGGGACGATCAACCGATACAATTTTGACTTTTCGCAAGAGTTGTGTATCCTTCATAAAATCAACAAAAGCGCTCCAACTTCCAGGTGAGCCATGCACGAAAAATGCTGTGGGCAAAGTATCGTTACCAATTTCAGCATAATTAACTGTGTTTCCGTTTGTTACTATTTGATGTTGCTTTGGTTTAAGCGGTAAACCGGCAAAACTTTTATCAATTTCCTTTTGTGAAAGAATAAAAGTAAAGCAGGAGGAAAATAAACAGGATAGAATAAATAAGACTAAATAAGTTATTCCAATAATCCTCATGATTTTAAAAAGTATTCTTTTTGATTTAGATTTATTTGTTTGCATTTTCCATTTATCAAAACATAAAAAAATTAATAAGTGAATAAATAGATATTAAAATATAAATATATGCCATTATTCTATTTAATGTTCCAATTTTAAGTTTAAAATAACCCAATATTTTACCTCCAAAATACATGTAAATTCCCATGGCAAATAATGTCCCAATAGCATTAAATACAAGGAAGTTAATAGAACTTTCTATTGAAAATTTCATTCCCATAAATGGATTAAAAACCAAACCCATTATAAACCAAAAAGGAATTTGTTGTGGATGAAATATGATACTAAAAATGCCTCTTTTTAAAGTGTTTTGGTGGCTTACATCACTTTGTTTTTTCGTATCAGAAAGCATCCATATTCCCATTATGAAAATAAGTATGAATGAAACAACTTCAATTCCTTTAAAAAGTGCCGCATTCTGCTTAAAAGTTTCTAATAATGAAAGTGTTACAAAACAGTATACACTTTCGAAAAACAAGATTAATGACAGTATGTAAATCAATAACCTATATTTTTTTGATGTATATAAATCTAACACCATTAAATTAATGTTTCCTGGGAAAATATAACCATATAATCCTAAAGGAATTCCAATAATGCTCATGCTAGTAAAGTTTTAAGTTTATAGGCTTTTTCTAAATTTCTGGTTTCTTTAAAGCTTGCATATGTCATAAAAGCATCGCCTTTTTGTTTGTTGGCTTCTGCTGCATCGAACATCATTTTATAATGCGCTGCCAAGACTTTTTGTGCCGCAAAAAATGAAAACTCTGGATCATAAATATGCGCTGGCTCTGCTCCTGCTCCATTCAATTCTAAAATTGAAATATTCTTGCCTGCTTTTAAATCTTCAATACTGGTAGTTCTTAAATCGAATCTACCGTAATAAAATCCTTTGATTGATTTGCTAATGGTATCGAAAACTGAAATCAATTGCTGGTCAATAAGTTGGTTAAAGTTTTTAAATTCAGCTCCCAACACATGGTTTCCATAAGGAACAAGTACTTTTTCTTCGTTTGTTAAGAGCACTTCCTTGAAATTAATTTTAGGATTGCTTTTTAATTTATGAAACTGCAAAAATGCTCGGTCGTTTTTTCTAATTAATTCTTCAATGGTAGATTTACCATCGCCTACAACAGTTAATAATTTTTTATAGGTTAAAGAAGTAATAGTTCCGTTGGCATCGTTGGGATTTCTATAATAAAACACAGAAAATTCCATTGGATAATCAATGTATTGTTGAATAAGGAAATCTATTTTAGTTGTATTTCTATATTGTATTAATTCTTCTGGATTGTTTATTTTTTGCACACACCAGCCACGTTCTCCTCTATCTGGTTTTGCAATTACAGGAAAACTAATTTCTGCTTTATTTATTTTACTTAAAATTTCTTCTGTTTCTAGAGACTCATTAAAAAACAAAGTTTTCGGAAAGTATTTTTGCGGAATTAATTCGAATATTTTTTTCTTGCTCTCGAAAAACATTCCACCAGTTTCTATAGATGGATTGGCAGCAGAGAAAAAGAAAAATGACCTCGCCTTTGAAGCTAAATACAAATAATACAAACTTACTGGCAAATAAACCAGCCACATGGGCCAATATTCCCAGCTAAAGGTTTTTATTTTTAATCTTCTTAAAAAGAAATAAGTTTTTGAATTTTTCATGACTTTATTTTATTATCCAAACTTCTTCTTCAACAATGATAGAAAGTATGGAACTTAAAGAAATTAATAGGGCAATAATTTTGTGAACGGTATTATTTTGAACCTTGAAATAAGAAATATAAGCTAACACAGCAATTAAAAACAGCACTAGTCCTTGCTCCATCACTGATTTATCTAGTAAAATAACATTAAATAAAACAGAAATTAAAGCACTTATACAAACCAGAAAAAATATAATTGGAAACTGACTTTCATAAAACATTTTCATATTTAATTTTTCCTCATTTGCATTATTTGGAACCAGCATTTTTGAGATGATAAATAAGGTGATTGGATAAAGCAATACAAACATTAATTCTCCAAGGTACCAAGCCGGTTTGTTGCGTAATTGATAAGTAATAAACCAATCTTGAATATGCAAAAAGAGGATGAACAAAATCCACAAAGTATGTGGCCAATAAAATTTTACTTTTTTATAATTGTATAATAAATCAGAATAAGACGAAAGCAATTGCGTAATTCCTAACCCTAAAATTAAAGAGATAAGTATAGAAACATACTCAAAAGGTCCTATTTGACTGCTAAGCATAATGAACGGTTGCTAATTTACTCTCCAATAAATGAACAATATGATTTGCAATATCAACTGCAACTTCTGTCTTTAATTTTTGCTCAAAAGGAATAATTGTTTCATCACTATTTACAATTTGAATGCGATTGGTATCATGACCAAATCCGCTACCCGCTTCGGTTTGCAGGTTCAATACAACACTATCAAATTTCTTTCTACGTAATTTCGAAATTGCATTTTCAATTCCATTTTCAGTTTCCAATGCAAAACCAATAAATATTTGTTCTTCTCTTTTATTTTGAGAAATGGTAAAAGCAATGTCTACATTTGGAACTAAATTTAATTGCAAGCTATTTTCTTTCTTTTTAATTTTTTGTGTCGCAATGTGCTCGCATTTATAATCAGCAACTGCAGCTGAAAATATGATTACATCAGCATCTAAAGCCAGTTTCTGAGTTGCTGCCAACATTTCATCTGCGCTCACAACATTTACAATTGCTGAACTTGGAAGCGTTGTTTTAATATTTACTGGGCCTGAAACAACTGTTACTTGTGCACCTAAACTGTGCAAATATTCAGCAATTGCATAACCCATCTTACCTGTAGAATGATTAGAAATAAATCTAACCGGATCAATTGCTTCTCTTGTTGGACCTGCAGTAATTACAATTTTTTTGGAGAAAATAAGTTCGTTTTTCATATCGTTTATTAAGCTGTTTTTTTGGGTGAATTAAAATTGGGTAACATGCAATCTTCGGCATTCATTTTTAGTGTAATACTACTTTCGTGATGTTTGAATTTTGAAAAGTCGTAATAATCTAGAGTGGCAAGTTTGTCGTCCGACAATTCTAAAAATGAATAACTTAAGGTTTTAACTATTTCATTTCTATTCATTAAAAATCCGTTTTCAATATCTTGAAATGATTTAAAGAAATTCAAAACAGTAAATTTTGAAACTGGTGGATCCATTACAATCCAATTCTGAAATTCTTCCTCCCGCTTAACTTTCGCTTCTTTGTTATACAATGTAGCAGAAGAAAAAATATGAGGAATGCTTTCGTCTAAACGGAACCTGTGTTTATTTTCTCCATCCCAAACCAAGTGAAACAGTTTATTCTCGCTCCAGATAATCAACGTAAATGGCTCTACATTGTCCATTTCCAGCATGTTCCAATCGAGCACGGGCAATGAAGAAGAAAGTAAGTCTTTTACAATAATTCCTCGGCTAAGCGCATATTTTTCATTTTTTTGATGATTTTCAAAACCACCATTCAAGAGAATTATAACGTTTCTAAATTCATTCACACCTATCCAAGTTCCACCAGCTAATTCATCTTTCGGAGCTAAAAAATTAATGTCTTGAAAATTGTACAACTCGGGAGCTTTTGCCCTTGGTCTAATCGGACTTTCGTCTCTTAAAGAAACAAAGACCTTTTTATCTTTAGTTGGAATAAATAAAACAGTGCACATAATATTAATTTTTTACTAATTAAATTAAGCATTAGCTAAAGCAGCTTTAATTTTTAAGGTAGAATATGCCATTCCAAAGTCTTGATCTACAAGGTTTAGCTGCATTTCTATTAAAGCCACTTTAATTAAAGCTAAATGGTGAATGGTATGTTCTGTGTTGTAAACAATTTCGCGGAAAAATGTAGTGGTAACGGTATCAGAAATTGCATCTTCAATTTCTTCAACGAGCATCTCCAATTTTTTATCGGGATTTTTAACATTTACTAAAATTGCTTCAATAATACTTTGAGCAAATTTTTTATCTTCTTGCAAACGCAAATCTCTTTTACGGTTTACATAATCTACATTGCCTGTTTCGTAACCATCTAATGCACATTGCAAAAGCTCTATTATGTGTCTTGTATGACCGCCAATACTGGCATTTCCCAAATGTTCAATACGGTTTGTATATTGTTCGTTACTCAAAGCAGATAGTAAATTACTAAGAGATTGAAGCTGTTGGTTTAATTGAAGAAAAATCATAAATATTTATTTGAAAATTGTTAAACTGAGTTTTTAAGTTTGTTTGAAAACTATTTTCTTATTTCTTTTTAATAAATTGATTGTACAAATCAATTCCTTGTTGCCTATGAATAATTAGGAGGATAATACAAATAATAAAAACAATTATTGCCAGCATAAACAACTGACCTCCATCGCCTTTAGATTCAATTCCGATTACTGCAAGGTGAGAAAGTATAGCTCCCGACATTAATCCTACTCCTAAAAAAGCACCAATAAATCCTGTTGCTGGAATAATTAATAAAATACCTGTAATTAATTCAATAACACCTGTACCTATTCTGCCCCAAGGTTCAACCCCTAATTTTGTAAACAACTCAACAGATTCGGGATGTGCACTGAATTTAAAATAAAGCGTTTGTAGTAAAATTGTAGCTGCAACAAGTCTTAACAACCAAGAGATAATTAGGGAGATTTTCATTTTTTTTTATTTTTTTAGTTTGATTTACGTTGTTATTTAATTTTGAGATTTATTGAAATATTTTAATCCAATTTTTATCAGCTTTTGCTTTCAAATTAGCTTCATCATCATTCCATTTAGGTAAAGTATTATTTGTCCAGGTATGATAAAACAAATACAACTTGCCATCTTTAATTTTAAATGTTTCTGGGTCAATTTCAACTTTATCATTTGTTGCACCCATCGCATAAGCGCACCAGCCACCATATTGAGGTTCGTATTTTTTTACATCCTTATTAAAGGTTTCTTTGTTGACTGCTGAAGCGAAATAGTAAATTACGCCTTCTACAGACGCTGCAAATTGCTTATTGCCTTTTACAGCTTTGTTTTGCGTAAAATAAGCAACGGGATCATAGCCCTGAATTGCTATTCTGTTCTTAAGGTTAAAATGTTTTGTCCTTAAAGGAGCTTGCGCATTACTTGTTAAAGTTAAGCTGATAAAAAATAAAAAGATGTTGATTGTTTTCATGACTAATTGTATCGTTAATTGAACGGTACAAAAGTGTCATCAATCCATAAGGTGCACAATGCAGATACTTCCCGATGTATTGTAGATTCTTCCCTAACTAGGGTTCACTCAAAAGCGCTTGAAATAATATATAGGGTGTTTAACTTAATTTCAAAAATTTTAAATGCAAGGATTTATTTGAATACCTTAATATTTCTGTGCATTGCAAATTGGGGAAAACTTCATTTTGCAGTTTTTTTTAAGCTAGCCAGAAATTCGGTGTCTGCTTCGTTACATCCATTTCGAGGTATTAACTATACATCTTCAATGTCTGTGCCTTGCATCCACCGCATTTCTGACTTTTTGAGTAAACCCTAACCTACTTTCTGTGCTACTTTTTTAAGCTCCGAAGGGTTCTGTGATGTAGCATTTTTAAAGAATTTGCTAAAATGCGCAACATCTTCAAAGCCCAGCTCGTCGGCAATTTCCTTTACCGATTTGTCTGTGTAGTAAAACAAACGCTTTGCTTCCTGTATAATCCGTTCCTGAATTATTTGACTCGGAGTTTTCTTACTATATAAAGAGAAATAATTAGAAATTGTCTTAGGCGATTTATTGAGCAAATCTGCATAAAACGCCACTTGTTTTTCTTTGCGGAAATGAATTTCTACCAATAAATTAAATTGCCGTATTAAATTAAACTTCTCCTCCACTACTTCTTCAGTTCCTAAATATTGCTTTTTGGCCAATCGGGTAATTTTTATAATTAACCTTACCAATAGCATGCGCAACATTTCACCTTTAATTTCCTCGTCCGACAGAAATTCCTCTTCAAACGATTCCAGCAAACGTTCCATTTTAGCCTGAAATTCGGTATCTAAATTAACAAACATGGTTGGCGATGGACCAAAAAACAAAAAACCAACACATCCAACTTGTGCATCATGGTTAGCAATACAATAAAACTCACGGTTAAACTGCCAAAGTAATATATCTTCCGATTTTTCAAATCTAAAAGATTGGTTCAACATAATCGGCAAAACAGCATTCCCTTTAAATTCGTATGCAACCTCGTCAATAGTTATGGTTTGACTTTTTCCCCTGTTCCATGCAATACTATGAAACGAAAAATCTAAAGGTTGTTCGTAATAATTTTGCGAAAATAAAGGAACTTGTTTTAACAAATTCAATTGACCAGCATCTTCTTTATTGTTGAAAGTGTATTTCATTCTGGTAGTTTTCTTTTTTGAAATTTAATCAGTTTGGTTTTAAAATCAAGCTTTTTTCGCACCGCAATTTAGTCCATGAATCTATACGAAATAATTAATTGTACAGATTTTAACATTTTCATTCACATCAAACTTTATGTATAACAATATAATTTTTTGGGCGCCCGGGCGGGTGCTACGCGCTACACGGTAGCTTGCTTCGCCCCCTGGCGCGGCTGTACAGGTAAAATTTGAATTCCGTTGTTAAAAAGGTACTTAGGATATCAATTTGAAACCTCTAACCACGGGTTAAAACCTCTATCCACGGGTTAAAACCTCTAACCACGGGTTAAAACCCGTGGCTATTTATGTCTTCCAATATATGATTGCATCTTTAAAAAAACATTGTAAAAACACCAGAATCCTATCTCATATCTTATTTTTAAGAACATATCACACTAAAAAACTGCTTTAACATCCGTTTACAATGTCAAAAAGACAATATTATGGGAAAATATTACATTGGCTACACCGTAATTCCATCCACATCAAGTTTAAATTTAAAAGCATTTTCCAACTTAGGAAGCAAGCAAAAAATGTTTCAATTAAAGCTGTTTGTCAAAGTCAAAATAAATAAAGTAATGAATAATGAATAATGAATAATTTTTTTGCGTGTATCGTATGCATTACTAACTCTATCAAGCTTTTTATTTTGCATTCCAGAGTGGAAATAAATCCTAAACCCAGCATTTATTCTCATTTAATTATAAAATGAATGCCTATTAATAGCGTTAAAAAAAATCATTTTTAAATAAGTGAATAAAATATCGATTTCACCTTTCCCCTTTTCCTTTTCCCTTTCAACTTTCCCCTTTCCCCTTTTCCCTTTCCCCTTTTCCCTTTTCCCTTTCACCTTTCACCTTTCCCCTTTTCCCTTTCACCTTTCACCTTTCACCTTTCACCTTTCACCTTTCCCCTTTCCCCTTTCACCTTTCACCTTTCAACTTTATACTTTATACTTTCAACTGTAACAAAACTCTTACATTTTCGTACAATTTCTTACATCCTTACTTTTTATCTTATGGTGTCAATCTAACACATTAAAAACCCTTAATACGACTATATTTCCATCAATATGTTAAACAAATGTTTATAATATATTAAATTTCAAACACTTAATAATTTGCCAGTAACAAATTTTTGACTTACTTTTAACATCCAAAATTATAACTACCAATAACTACTAACATGACATTACAAAAACACTTTTTTCATTCATCTTGTTCACTTGTAATCGATTGATAATTAACGAAATTTCCAAACAAAAAGCCCAAACATCCAACATCAATCCCACCAACTATGAGAATGATTTCTACTTTAAAAAATCTACTGCTCACCATTTTCAACACTACCAATGTTGAACTTTTGCCAGTAGCAAAATTAAAATCAACCTCCCAAAACTACATTATCCCAAAAATGAATACTACCAAGTATTTAAAGCATCAATCTTTTGGGGCTTTTTTCAGTAAAAGTATGCTAGCGTTGTTGCTTTTAGCTTCTCCGTTTTTTGCATTCGCTCAACCAACTGTTCTCGGAACTCAATTGGCGAATGGCAGTTACACCACCTACGATCTGGTAACACGTGGAGGCGGTGTGCGATTTGTTAGAATAAATGCAACCTCTGGTGCTGGAGCTGGTGCAAGAAACTGGGAATTTGCTACAGGAACAGCTGGCTCAACCAACTATTCTACCAATTGGCGACCTTACACATCAGGTCAACAACTTTCAGCATATAACACTTACGTAGACCCAGGAGGTGCGACAGGTTCTGCAAGGTATAATACTGGTTTTGGTGGACAAAGTGGGACACTGCCTGCTGTAGTTTCAGGTTCCTATTACACTGTTATTGTTGGCGGAAATAGTGTTGCAAACAATTTCATGTCTATTCTTTCAACATCCTACAATCCTACAAGTGTTTCAAGTGTTATACAAAGTCCTGCAACTACAGCCACTGCAGGTCAAACTGTAACGCTAACAGTTAACATGGCTGCGTCTTTGAATTCAGGAGAGTATGTTTATTTGCGATATTCTAACGATGCATTTGCTACCTCTACAATTTTGCCTGTAACCATGAGTGGTGCTATAGGAACTGTTGTTATTCCAAGCTCCGCAAATACTTCCGGCTCTACAGTTTCTTATTACATTTTTACATCCAATCAAGCATCTGCACCATCCACAACTCAAGCAGATTATTTTTCACTAAATATTTTCAATTCTTCAGGGCAAAATGTTAGCGGTGGAGGAACCAATTTTTCATATACTGTTACTACTATTACTTCCGGTAATGCCCCATTAGGAAATTCTCCATACACACAAAACTTTAACAATTTATCAGGCGGGTTACCATCAGCGGTTGCAGCAAACTGGAGTGCAAGAACTGGAGCTTCTGCAAGTGCTTTAGGTACACTTGCTACATTAAATACATCTACCATTTCTTGGGCAACCACAACTGGCCAATTTCAAAATAGTGCATCTGCTAATCCTCCATCTGCTTCTGGTGATATCGCAGCAACTCAAAACGGTAGAATTGATAGAGCATTTGCAGTGAAAACTACCGGTAGCTTTGCAGACCCAGGACAAGCTTTTGTTTTTCAAATTCCTACTACTTCGGGCAAAAATGGCTTTAACTTAAGTTTCAAACTAATGTCCTTAGATGCAGGTACAGGAAGAACTCAAACATGGAGAGTTGACTACGGTATCGGGGCAGCACCAACATCTTTTACTGCAGTAACTACTTCACCAGCTACAATTACTACTGGTCCTACTTGGGGTACAACAAATGTAACTGCAACATTACCAAGTGCTATAGATAATCAGACTGGTCCAGTTTGGATACGAATTACTAGCCTTACAGCAAGTTCTGGCTCAGGAACAAGACCTTGTGCTGCTATAGATGATTTTTCTTTATCTTGGTCTTTACCCTCTCCTCCAACTATAACATCATTCACTGTAGCAGCTCCTGGTTCAGGAAGTTCTGGATATGTAGGAAATGTAGTTACCGTAAATGGTACAAATTTTCTGTCATCGGGTATGACAGTTAAAGTTGGCGGCAGCGGAGGCACAACCGTTTCTTCTTACACTTTCGTTAACAGCACACAAATTACTTTTCCTGCTCCCAATGCAGGTGGTGCCATTTATATTGATAATGGCACAGCTCCTGCTGCTTCTTTTGGCACATACACCAATCTTGGCTATATAACCACTACTGGCGCAACCACTTGGAATACAGCTGCTTCTTGGTTAGGTGGTGTCGTGCCAGTTGCAAATTCCACTGCCACCATTGCTCACGCTTTAAGCATTGGAGCTGCTTTTACAAATACACCTATCAATTCAATAACTGTTAATACAGGCATTACAGCTACAGCAAGTGCTACAGTTGCTATTGGAACTGTAACCAATGCTATCACTACAAATGGAACTGGAGTATTTACATTTTCTGGTGCAGGTGGTTCTATCATTGCTGGTAGTGTTGTAAACGCAGGAACATTAAGTTGGAGTGCTAATTCAAACTTAAACATCAGTGCTGGCGGTACATTAACCAATAATGGAACTTTTACACGAGGTACAGGAACTGTAACCATTGTGAATGCGGCTACCATTAATGGTTCAAATGCAATTACATTCAATAACCTTACCCTTACTGCGGGTGTTGCTACTTTTACAACAATTCCGACTATTGATGGTACGCTTTCAATTAATGGAGGAAATGTGAGTGCCGCTCCAAGATATACCAGTAATTCTACATTATTTTATGGTATTAGCTACGGTCGCTTTAATGAGTGGAATGCAACGGGCATTGGAACAATCGGCACTACTCCGGGCTATCCTAATAATGTAACTGTTAATACAGGTACATTAGATGTAGCAAACGGTTCTACACTTGCAAGAGCCATGAACGGTAATTTACTGGTAAATGCCGGTGGAGCATTTAACCTAAACGCCATCAATGCCATTGTAACTGTTGGTGGAAATTTAACCACCTCAGGAACAGGTTCAGTGAATATGGGTACAACAAACCAACGATTAAATGTAGGAGGCGCGGTAAACATTGCTGCTTCTGGAACCCTTACTTTATCTTCGAATGTGGGTGGGGATATTTATGTAGCTGGTAACTTTACCAACAACAGTACTTTCAACCACAATACCCGCGCAGTATTCTTAAACGGAGCAGTGCAAACGATTTCGGGAAGCAACTTAAACACAAGTGGAACAACCAACTGTTTCGACTTCTTGTTTATCGAAAACGGAACTAATGCTACTTTAGGTGCAAATGTAAGCGTTAGAACAAATTTAACTTTTACCTCTGGTAGAATTACATTAAGCACTTTTGACTTAAATTTAGGCACAGCAAGCATTACAACTCCTACTTCAACAAGTTATGTTGTTACGAATAATACAGGTCAATTAAGACAAGTTGTTACAACTTCCGCAGTATTGTTCCCTGTCGGTAATTCAGTTTATAACCCAATAACATTTACAAACACAGGAACAAGTGATACTTATGGAATAAGAGTAGCTGATGGAAATCCTCCAAATGCTGCTGATCCTACAAGCACAGTGCTTAGAAGTTGGTACATTACAGAAGCTACTCCAGGAAATAGCAATTTAACACCAGTTGTTGGACAATACAATTCAGGTGATGTTGGAACAAATTACAATGCTGGCGTTACTCCATATATGGGTTTTTACAACGGCTCGGCTTGGACACAAGTTGCTACAACACTTGCTGGAGCTAATCCATTTACCGCAACATCTACTGGCTCTGCTCAATTTCCTGCAACAATTCCTGCTGGTTCATATATAGTTATTGGGAAAGATAATGCATTTATTTCTCCAGCTTCAATTGCAATAACCAATTCAGCACCAGCTTCAAGTAACCAAAATGCTGGTACAACCGATGTTATTTTACAACGTTTAGACTTTGCAGTTACTGTTGCAGGAACAACGTTCAACGGATTAACAGTTACAACAGCAGGTACTTACGCATCTGCAGATATTACGAATTTAAAAGTTCGTTACTCAACTGATGCTATCTTAACTGGAGGTGATGCAACTTTAAGTACATTAACAACTCCAGGTGCTGCAGGCAGTAAAGTTTTTCCATCATTCACAGCTCAAGCACTTGCAATAGGTACCTATTCTATTTTCATTACCGCAGATATTGCAGCCGCCGCTACAGGTGGAAATACGATTAGTTTAAGTTCAACAGCCTTTAGCAATATCAGTTTTACATCTGGCACCAAAACAGGAACTGATCCAGTTGCTGCGAGCAATACGGTTACCATTGTGAATCCGGGTATTGCTATTTCAAACAGTTCTCCAGCGGCGAGTGCACATATTCAAGGTAGCACCGACATTGTTTTAAATCGTTTCGATTTTGCAGTAACTTCAAGCAATGCAACATTAACTGGTATTACAGTTACCACCGCAGGTACTTATATTTCAGCTGATGTTGTAAACTTAAAAGTTCGTTACTCCGCCAATAACATTTTAGATGTTGGAGATGCTACTTTAAGTACTTTCACTACACCAGGTGTTGCAGGTTCAAAGGTATTTCCATCGTTCACTTCTCAAGTAATTACTGCTGGAACAACAGGATACATCTTTATTACAGCGGATCTTTCTTCAACTGCCACACCAAACAATACCATCAGTTTAGCGAGCACTGCATTTTCAAATTTAACATTTACTTTAGGTAACAAAACCGGAACAGATCCTCTTATTGCAGGAAATACACGCACATTCATCAAAGCAGAACCTACCAATTATCCAACAGCATTTACTTGCGGAACAACTACAGCTACATCCATACCATTAACATGGACAGATGCAACAGGAGGAATTTTACCAGACGGATATTTGATTCAGTGGAGCAGTGTTGGTTATGGTAGTATAACACCACCAATTGATGGAACACCTGTGACAGATTTAGCAAATCCTACTTTAGGAGCAAGAAATGTGGCACAAGGAGTTGGTGCGTATACGATAACAACCGTCCCAGCTTTAAGTAGCGGAACAACTTATTACATGCGTATTTGGTCATATACGAATAGCTCAACCAATATAAATTATAGATTATTAGGTGAGCCGCAAACCAGCTGTGCAACATTAACAGCGCCTGTTAATCTTTGGTCAAACCCAATTACTGGAACTAATCCAGGATTAACAAATCCATATACAACAGGTGATGTTGTTACAGGAAACTTAACGGTTTCAGGTATAGGAATAGGAACAGGAATTAGCGGTAATGCAGGAAATAACCGCTATAATGCCACAAACTGGAATACCTCTGCTTTAGATGCAAATGATTATTTCTCATTTACGCTTACTCCTTCAGCTGGATTTCAAATAAACTTTAGTGACTTTTTATATACCGGGCAAGCTTCTGGAACCGGTCCAACAAGTATTGCTATTCGATCTAGTGCAGATAGTTATACGGCTAATATTGGAACTCCTACTATTGCAGGTACTACCATTTCTTTAAGCGCAGCTGCCTACCAAAATGTTAATTCCTCAATTACATTTAGAGTTTATGCTTGGGGAGGAAGTGGTGGTACATTCAGTATTAATGATTTTCAATTTAATGGAAATGTAATATCAGTTGGTACAATCACAACTGGAACCATCACCGGTTCACCATTCTGTGCTGGTGCGACTGGTGTTAATGTTCCTTTTACATACACTCCACCTGCTAACTTCCCTATCGGAACTTGCACTTTTACAGCTCAGCTTTCTAATGCTTCAGGTTCATTTGGAACACCAGTAAACTTGCAATCAGTAACATCTAATGCGAGTGGTTCTCAATCAATTTCTGTAACTATTCCTTCAGGAACAGTTACCGGTTTAGGTTATAGAATACGTGTGGTTTCATCAACACCAACTGTAACTGGAGCTGAAAATTTGGTAAACATTATTATAAATAATTCGGCTACGAGCATTGCGCCTGCTGCTACACAAAATATAGCAACAAGTGTAAATGGTCCTACACTCACTGTTACAGAAGGATATACGGCTACCAGTCGTCAATGGAAATATGGAACAGCACCTGGCGGTCCTTATGGAACGAATTTAGGAACTGCACCTACACAGATTCCAAATTTTGCGGTGGCTAATACATATTATATAGTATGCGAAAGCACTTATCCAGCGCCATGTTCTATCACAGTTACTTCTAACGAGGTACAAATTAATGTTACAACACCAGTTCCTGAAATAAATGTACAAGGTAACAGTGTAAACATAGCAGACAACGATCTTACTCCATCCCTAACAGACCATACTGAATTTTCGAACGTAGCATGGGGTGCAACTTTCACCAGAACCTATACGATACAAAATACAGGAACAGGAACACTAAACATTACTTTACCACTAGTAATTGGTGGAGCACAAGCTTCCGATTATGCTGTAACCACTCCTCCTTCAGCGACAATTGCCCCAGGTGGAAGCTCAAACTTTATAGTAACCTTTACTCCTGCTGCAATTGGTTTAAGAGCGGCCTCTATTACTATTAATAATGATGATAGTGATGAAGCCATCTACAACTTCAACATTCAAGGTACTGGTACTCCAAGTAACTTGTCGACTATAGAATTCAACACATCAACAACACCACAAAACATAGATTACAGCCTGGCTGCAAATCAGGTAAACGATTTAATTTCTACTTCATTAGCTGTAATGGAATTCAGAATTCGTGATGGAGGCCTAACAAATACAGATGCTGATGATTTAGGAACCACATTGAACGCCATCACTTTAAACATTACTAATTGGGCGAATCTTAAACGATTGGCATTGTATAATGGACTTACAGAAATCGCTGAAGCAGCAGTAACAGGACCAACATTAACCTTCTCAGGACTAACTGGCTCAGAAGTAACAGCTCCAGATAATGCAAATAGAATTATTACTGTAAGAGTAAGTTTCCAAACTACCGTAACAGATAACCAGCAATTCTCTTTCAGTTTCGCCAATGCCAATGTTACAGCATTGTCTACAAATTCTCAATTTGCAACATTTTCAACTGTAAATTCGGAAACAACAGCCGACCGAAATAGAATTGAAGTTACGGCAGATCGATTACGTTTTGGAACTCAACCTACAAATGGTTCGGTGAATGTAAACTTAGCGCCATTTACAATAAGATTTCAAGATGTTAACAATAACTTAGATTTTGACAACAATCGGACAGTTACCTTGGCAACTTCTGGTGTAAATATGTCACCTGTTACGCCTTCGGTTACTATTACAGCACCTCATACAGGTATTGCAACTTTTAGTGCTGTAATGTTTACTTCTGGTCCTCAAACTGCCATCAATTTGACTGCGACAACTACTGGATTACTCACAGATAATGATGATATTTCTAATAATTTTAATATTAGTACTTTTACTTACTTAGCGGGAGATTATAGACCATTATTTGATTTTGTTGACTTCTCTATCAACGGTTCATGGGAAACTTTTGATGGAAGTTCATGGAGTACAGCACTTTTGGCTCCTCAAAACATTTTACCTGTAGGCAGCAGACCAAACAGAATTATAATTCATTTAGTTGGAATTGAAGGAGCAGGAAATTCATCAAATACCTATAAAAATATCATAATTCTAAGTGGTGGAGAGTTAATTTTACCAAATGCCGTAAATCCAACTGCAGATTTTATTAGTTCAGGAAACACTTTAGAAGTTCAAAGTGGAGGTTCTTTGGTTGTCGACGGGCAAATTAATATGAATTCATCTGCCAATTTGGTTGTAAGGGCAGGAGGAACTCTTACTTTGAATAATTCTTCAATAGGTAATTCCCATGGTTTCTGGGCGGGCAATGAAAACTTTGAGCCAGGTTCAACATTTACAATAAACAATCATAGAAATGATGGGGCAGGAAGTTCAAGTTTAATAAATGTATATGGACAAATATCAGACAATTCTGCAGGAAGTAAATTTGGTAATTTAACAATAAACTGGAGCCCAACAACCACATGGACAATGGTTGGAGGTGATATAGATTTAACGCTTTGCCAAAATTTAAGTATTACCAACCCTGGAACTTTTCCTATAGTCTTCTTCTCAAATGCAAACACACCTTCTGCAATTGTTACAGGGAACTTGACACATAACTCCGGAATTTTAGGTTTAACCTGTGTATTTTCAGGAACTTCAACCTCGCAATCATTAACCATTAACGGAAATTTGACGACCAATGCTGGTACCTTAAAACTATTTCACAATGGAGGTGGAAATGCTGGTGGTATCAGTGTAAATTTGGGAGGCAATTTGGAAGTTGCATCGGGTGCGACGGTTAGTAATGATGGAACGGTTGCTAATTGCAGTTTTAATTTTAACGGAACATCCTTACAAACAATAAATGTAACACCAACTATTACAGGTTGGAGGATGTTTGCCAAGAACCTAACACCTACAACTGGAGCTTCTGTCGCATTAAGAAATCAAAGTTTAACTTTTGGAAATTCTACAACATTTACTGTTGAAGACAAGGCTACTTTCGACTTTAGTTTTGATGGAATAAATGGAACAGGAACAAACGCACTTGATGTATTGGATGCTGGTACCGCTACATCTTTTATCAAAAGTGATGGTGGTGTTTTAAAAATCTCTAACACAGCAGGTATTACAACCTCAGGAGCTACTGGAAATATTCAAACTGATACACGCACCATTACCAATATTGGTAGATTTGTTTATCAAGGAAAAGCAGACCAATTTACTGGAAACGCTTTGCCAACAACAGCGCCAGGTTCAGGTGACAAAGGAATTGAAGTTAATTTAGGTACTTCTTCCGTTAGATTGATTCCTTCTGCAATTACAAATTTGGCAAACACCGATACTTTGTGGATTCGCCAGGGTGTTGTAGATGAAACTGCAACAGAATATTTCCAAGATGGTGCCTCATCTGGAAATCTGAGAATGACAGGAGGAACTTACCAAATTGCTAGGCTTTCTGCAACAGTTCCAAGTATTACAGGTGAAGGTTCTTCCTATCAACTAACTGCAGGGACAATTAACTTAGATGGAGCTGGCAACCAAATTTTACGTGGAGCCCGCGACTATTTTAACCTTTCATTTAGTACGAGTGGAACTAAAACACTTACTTCGGCTTTAACGGCATTTTCATTAAACGATTTAGTAACGATTCAGGATGCAGCAATTTTAGATGTTGCAAACAATGATTTTAGCGGAACTTCTGCATTAAATATGACTGGTACTAGTCGTTTTAGACTAAGTTCATTGTCTACAACGCTACCACAATTAACAGGAACATACACTTTAACTGGTGGTACTATAGAATTATATGGAACAAACACAGGACAAACACATTCTCTCAGAGGAACTGTTACGTATAATAACGTGGAATTGAATTCAATTGGAGTTACCCTCGGTGGATTTGAGCAAGCTAATGTTGTTGCAGGTGCTGGTTTTGGACTTCGTGGGACAATGACAGTAAATAGCCCTACTTGTTTTCAACTTGCGAGTACCTATACTATTACTGATGCTGGAACCAGTTCTTTCGTTTTAGGGGCAGGTAGTACATTAAGGTATGGAGGTACAATTGATGCTTCAGGTGCAACAGGTAATATTCAAACAGATACAAGAACCTTCCCTACAACAGCTTCTTATGGATTTGTAGGGACCACTACTCCACAATCAGTTGGAACAGGTTTACCTGCTTCAATGGTAAATCTTTATATGGATAAGGGCTTAGCAACTAATGTTGTAACACTTGCAGGAAATACAACTATTACCAATCAATTGGTATTGGGTACAGGTATTTTAGATGCGGTTTCTAATACTGTTTCGGTTTCTAATACTGCAACTACTGCAGTAACAGGAGCATCTGCAAATTCATTTGTTAGTGGAAGATTAAACCGCAGTTTACCTGCTCCACTTTTAACAGGAACATCTTATAGCTTCCCTGTTGGAAAACAAAGCCCTATTACTTACTTACCAGCAACTTTAGTAAATCCAACTACTACTGGTATTGGAGCTGTAACCATTACAATGGAAGCATTCAACACTAATTCTGGTGGAACACCTGACCCTAATTCAATTGGCTCTTTAAGCACTGCTGAATATTGGTCTTTAGCTGCAACAGGAAACTTTAATAGCAGCCAGTTTACACTTGCAAGGCCTACATTAGTTACTCCACTAAGCTCAATTGCGAGAAGCACAACTACTGCAAATGGAACTTACGTTTTCATTGGAGGAACGCCATCAGGAAGTCAAATTGCCAATTCTAATTTCAGCGCTGGTAATACACAATTCTTAGCATTTGCTAATCCAATTGCTCCACCAACTATTACTTTAGTTCAAGGTACAAGTCCAGCGTTTGCCGGTCAGGCAGACTATACTGGTTATGTTGGGCAAACGCTTACCATTACTGGAACAAACTTTACCAGCACTGCTAATATGTCTGTTTCCATTGGAGGTTTAGCAGCTACAACATTTACTGTAGTAAATTCTACTACAATCACTGCTGTAGTTGCACAAGCAGCTTCGGGGGCAACTGTTGTAGTAACCAATACAATTACTACAGGTAATGCTTCTGCTGCATTTACTTTCTTAGGTTGGATTTCTGATGCTTCTACCGATTGGGGAACAGCTTCAACTTGGTTAGGAGGCGTTGTGCCTCCAGCATCTGTTGCGGTTACAATTGCGCATGCAGTAACTGCAAATAGTGCTGTTGCAAATAATCCGAATACACTTACCATTCGTAGCGCTAGTAGCTTAACTTTTGGAGCTTCTGGAACACTAACAGTTAATACAACTCTAACCAATGGTGGAAGTATTGTGATGACAGCTGGAGGAACATTAACTATGGCCAATGCTTCAACATTTGCAAACGGCACAGCAACATTTACAGGAGGAACAGGAACAGTAGTTTTTGCTGGAACTTGCACTGTTACTACCACAGGTGGTATACCATTTAATAACGTAACAATAAATGCGGCTATAAATCTTGGAGCAAGTACTTCAATTGCAGGTACCTTGCGTATGAATCAAGGTGGAAGCATTATAACTAATGCTTTAACTTATGGAGCTGCTTCTACCCTATCTTACAATGGTACAAGCAGTCAAACAGCAAATGTACTTGAATTCCCAAGTGCTAGCGGACCTATCAACTTCACAGCAAACAACAGCGTAAATGTGAGCTTACCATTCTCAAGAACGGTGATTGGTAACGTAAGGATTTTATCTGGAGATTTGAGAAATTCTTCTGGAACTGGTGTAACGTTAACAATGAGCGGTGTTGCTGCAACCTTAGAAGTTACTGGAGCCTTACAAGGAACAGATATTGGAGCAGGAAATGATATAAACCTTATTATTAGCGGCACTACAACTGTTTCTGGTAGTAATGTTACAACTTGTAAAGTATTGAATGCCACCGTAAATACTGGTGCAACTTTAGCGCTTGCAAGAAATAATTTTGAAGTTAGATACGGTGCCTTTAACATCAACGGAACTGGTACTTTAAGAATTGATGCAAATGGAAATGTTGCAGCATTTGATGGGAACAGCCGTGTACCAATTTATGCTTCAACTGCAAATTTAGTTTACAATAGCAACACCGCTTATGGACGTAGTGTTGAGTGGTCAACATTAAGCGGACCTGCCGGTTATCCTGGAAATGTTACCATTCAAAATGGTACTACTTTAAACATAGGTTCACCAGCCACAGATTTAGGAATCGTTAGCAATTTAACTTTAGGAGTAACCGGAAGTGCAGGTTCATTAAACATGCAGGCAACACCTCAAGGAATTACTGTTGGAGGCAATGTTACTATTGGAAGCGATGTGAATACAAGTACTTTAACATTGTCTACAAATGCTTCTAGTCCTGCTTTAAGAGTTGCTGGAAACTGGAATAGAAATAGTTTCGGTAGCTTTGTTGGCACAGGTGCTAATGGAAGAGGAGTTTTCTTTAATGGAACAGGCGCTCAAAGTTTAACTGCAAATGGTGGTGAAACATTCCAATTCCTTTTGATACAGAAAACGGTCGGAACTAATTTAACTTTGAATAATGCTGTAACTGTTAATAGTGCTTTAACGCTCAATTCAGGCAGAGTAGTTCTTGGTTCTAATAATTTAACTGCAGCAAGCCAAACAGGTGGAAGTTCTACTGCTTACGTTGTAACCGATGGTTCTGGAAGATTAGCTTTAAATGTGAACAACACAGATATTCAATTCCCAGTTGGTCCTACAACAAGCATTTATGCTCCAGCTACTTTAAATCAAGCAGGTACTTCTGAAACAATTGGCGTAAATGTAGAAACTGCACCAGCTTTCGCAGACGCAGTAAATTCTAATTCATTAATGGTAAATTTAGAATGGTCGTTAAATGAAAGTACACCTGGATTAAATTCATTGGTTACAAGATTTGAATGGCCATTGACCTCTGAAGCTGGCTCATTCAACAGAGCTGCAGGTGTGTATCATGGAAATTTTAATTCTCCAAATTATCAAGTAAGACCTGCTTCTGCTACAACAGGCGCGGGACCTTATGTTTCCACAACTACGGTTAATTACACAGGTAATCTTTCAAATCAATATTTTGTTGTAGGTAACTTTAACGGCATTATTGGTTGTGCTTCAACAACTGCAGCTGGAATATGGAATGATGATAATACATGGGCAAGTGGGTCAATTCCACCTTCAGACGTTAATGTTTGCATTAACCATAATGTAACCATAGGTCCTTTAGATCCTAATCCTAATCCTCTTATTGGATTAACAATTAATGCTTCAGGGGTGCTTGGAATGGATATCGCAAGAACTTTAACTTTCAGTGCAATTGGAGGAACTATTGTTAACAATTCAGGAGCAACTGCTTCACTAGGAGCAGGAACAGTTGTTGCAAGTGGAATTTTATCTTTTTCTGGTGCAAATACTACATCAATTAACAACCTTACTTTAAATGGAAATACTACAATCACAACACCTCCAACCATTTTAGGAAACCTTACTTTAAATCCTGGAGCGTTTTTAACAGCTCAACTTATTTATGGTCCTTCCTCTACTTTGGTTTATAACACTGGCGGTGCTTATAATGTAAGTAATGAATGGGGAGGAAATTCTCTAACACCTGGACTAGGAATTCCATTTAATGTTACTATAAGTGGTTCTGCTCTTAGTTTGCTTACTAGCAGCAGAGGAATTGGAGGAAGTATGAACATTACTTCTGGAAGTTTAACCTTAAGTGCAATTGCTGGAGATATATATATTGGTGGAAACTGGACAAGAAACTCTGCTGCAGCCTTTACTTCAAACTCGAGAGCTGTGTTTTTTAATGGTTCTGCAAATCAAATCATTTCTGTAAGCCCAAGTGGAACAGAAACTTTCTCCTACTTATTTAACTCAAAAACTGGAGGAAATTTAGTTTTAGATAATGTTAATCCTACTGATGTAACAGTTAATGCTGGTTCAGGAAGTGTTATCCAGCTTGGAGCAGGAACCACTATAGATTTAAATGGCAGAACGCTTGCTCTTACAGGAACTGGAGGAAATGTTGGACTAAGCGGTGGAACTGTATCAATAATTGGAGGAGCTAATTCAGTATTTGCAATTTCAAATGGAACAAAAACTGTAAGTCCTGCTGGAGGTGCAACATTAAGTTTTGGTTCAAATGTAACTGTTGCTTTAAGCAGCGGATTGAATTTCGGGGCCAACACATCTACAATAAACGGCACTTTACAAATTGCCTTTGGTGGTTTTGTTAATACAAATGCACCGTTCTATGCAACGAATTCTAATTTAAGATATTTCTCAGGAAGCGCTTATACAAGAGGTACAGAGTGGAGTGCTACTTCTGGTGCAGGGTATCCATTTAACGTAACAATTGATCCTAATGGTACCAACACTACTTTGAATATGGGAAGCGGCGCGTCAAACCAAACAATTGCTGGAAACTTAACCATTAATTCAGGTGCTGTGGCTCCTGGTGCTGGCTTAAATATGCAAGCCATGACAGGTTTCTTAGGAGTTTCAGGAAATGTTGTAGTAAATAATGCTGGAGCTTTAACGCTTTCTACTGCTTTTGGCGGTGATATTAAAGTTGCAGGTAACTTTACAAGAAATACAGGCGGTACGCTTACTCAGAACAATCGAGAGGTAGAAATGAATGGTACTGCATTACAAACTATTAATGGAGTAAATGGATTTGCTTACTTAGCAATCAATAACACAGGAAGTACTGTTCAAATTAGCGCAAATACAACAGTGAGCAACAGATTAAGATTAACCAATGGAACTCTAGACTTAAATTCTTTCTCTGTTACGATGAGCAATGGTTCTGAAATCTATAGAACAGCCGCAACAGCAACTATGAATGCTCTACCAACATTAACTGTAGGAGATGTTTATGATGTTCGCTATGCAGGTACCCTTACTTCTGGAAATGAATTCTCTTCGAACAATACATTTGTAAGAGACCTTATAATTGAAAGTGGTGCTTTACCAACTATGGGTGCAAGTAGAACAGTTAATAGAAATGTTCGTTTGGCTGGTGATTTAAATCTTGGAACATTTACTTTAACTCATCGAGGTAGAAATGCTACTTTAGGAGCTGCTGGTTCTATTGAAATAACTTCAGGCAATCGAAATATTACAGGTAGTGCGGGTAGTATTTATGATATTATTGGAATTGGAGGAAATAATCCTATAGAATTTACAAAACAAGTTACAAATCCTGGAAGTGGAACGCTAACAGTTGGGGCGAATGTTTTAATGAGAATTGGGGACGGAAGAATGGATTTTGGAACTGGAAGTCCTACTACAATAAATGGAACTTTACAAGTTGCATTAGGAGGTTCTGTAAATCCAAATCCTTGTTATTATGGTGTTGGTTCAACTTTGAGATTTGCCAATACTGTAGATTATCAAGTTCCAGCTGCTGACTATACTTGGGCTGTTGGTGCAATTGCTTCTGGATTACCGGGTATACCTTGGAATGTAGACATAAATGATGTTGAAACCGATCTTCAATTACAAGATACACGTGCATTGAGGAATAATTTAACAATAACAAATGGAACTTTTACCCTCACTCCCGCTTACACTGGTACATTTAATATTGGTGGAAATTGGACAAGAACCAATGTTTTAGGCAATAGTGCATTCACACATAATAATAAAAAAGTAGTTTTTGACAGACAATCTGCTGGTAATCAAACTATAACTGTTGGAGGAACAATTGCAAACCCATTAACAACCGAAACATTCTACGATTTAGAAGTGTCTACATTAACAGGGGATGTTCAGTTAGGAACAAGCAGTAATGTTAACATTGTAAATAATTTAAACTTTGTAAATGGTCGTTTCAATTTAAATGGAGTTAATAATTTGATTATTGGTAACAGTTCTGCAAATGGAACAATTACCGGATTTGGAACAGGACGTTATGTGATTAGTAACGGAGGTAATTTAAGACGTTTCACCAACACCAATGCAACTTACGATTTCCCAGTTGGAGACAATTCAACTTATAGTCCTGCTCAATTGGTCTTAACCAATGGAGGTCAAGCAAATGCTTATATTGACTCTAAAGTAGTAAATGGTATGCATCCAAATATGACTGCACCGGTTCCTACACGCTATATTGCACGATACTGGTCAGTTGAACCTACTGGCTTAGCTGCAAGTCCTTTGTATAATATAAACTATACATATTCGGCAGCTGATGAAGTTGGAACAGGTGTTATGTATCCTGTAAAATACAGCACAACAAATCCAGTTCCAGGTTGGTTTAGCTGCCCAGGCTCTTCTGCCGTTGCAATTACAGGAACTTCTGGTGCTGACGACAATGTACTTAAAACCTTCTCATGGTCAGGACTTACAACATTCTCTGATTTCTCTGGAGCTGGTAATGGTTCTCCTCTTCCAGTAGAATTGTTGAGCTTTAATGCAGTACCAGTGAATAATGCAGAAGTATTGGTTACTTGGACAACAGCTTCTGAAATAAATAACGATAAATTTATTGTAGAACGTTCTTTAGATGCTGTAAACTTCGAAATTGTTGGAACGGTTAATGGTGCTGGCAATTCGAATTTCATGCGCAATTACAGCTTAAATGATGTAAAACCTTATAATGGAGTTTCTTACTACCGTTTACGTCAAGTTGATTTTAATGGTGACCAAGAAATATTTACTCCTGTTGCTGTTTATTTAACTGGTGCGGCTGGAAGTAGTATGAATGTATATCCAAATCCTGCAACCGAAACTGCTACTTTAAGCATCAATGGTCAATACAAAGGAAAAGCGGTTCTACAAATTATCGACATCACTGGAAGAAATATCAGTAAGCAACAAATTAATCTTACCGAAGGCAGCAATGCCATTAAATTAGATGTGGATGGTTTAGCAAATGGCAAATATTTAATTCATGTTACATTATCTGATGGAACAAGAATGAATATGCCTTTGATAATATCAAAATAGATTTTTTTCAATTGCCCAAATTTTCAATTGCCCACAGTTTCAACTGTGGGCAATTGAAAATTGAGATTGATTTTAAATTACAATATCTTTTTCCAATACATTTGCATAAAATTTAAAAATAATATGTATCAAGACCCTATAGATCAAATGGTGACTTCACAAAGCATAGCCGCCGAACAAGCTTCTTTTATGACCAAAGTTTATGGTTGGATGACCTTAGCTTTATGTATTACAGGAATTACCGCATTTTTTACGGCGATTAGTCCAGAAATGGTTGAATTATTATTCAGCAGCCGCTGGACAATTTGGGTACTCATCTTCGGTACTTTTGGATTAGTAGGTTGGTTAACAATAGGAATACAAAAAATGTCAGCTACCACTGCAACATTAGTATTTCTCGGTTATTCATTGTTAAATGGATTAATATTTTCATCTATTTTCTTAATGTACACCGGAGGTTCAATCGCCCTTACTTTCTTTATCACAGCTGGCACATTCGGAGTGATGAGCGCTTACGGTTATTTCACAAAATCTGATTTAACAAGTATTGGAAATATTGCAATCATGCTGTTGATTGGAGTAATCATCGCTTCTATTGTAAACATGTTTATGAATAGCGAAATGCTTTATTGGATTATCAGTTATGCTGGAGTTGCAATATTTGTTGCATTAACTGCATACGATACTCAGAAAATTAAAGAAATGAACATCATTGGAAATGAAGGAACAGCCGAAGACCGCAAAGAAGCTATTGTTGGGGCTTTGACTTTATACCTCGACTTTATTAATTTATTCTTGTTCTTATTGAGATTGTTTGGTCGTAGAGACTAATTTAAATTACATAAATATTACAACCCGTTAGCGTAAGTTTTCGGGTTGTTTTTTTTGATAATTATCCAAAGTTCCCATTACTTTTGCCAAAACCTAATATTTTTATGATAAGACTGAGTTTATTGATTAGCATGTTCATTTTTTCGAGTGCAATTGCAGGAAACAATGAAATTAAAAAAAAAGAGAAAAAAGCCAAGAAACCAAAATTAGAAAATGGATTGTATGCTGAATTTACTACTTCTAAAGGAGTAATACTGGTGCAATTAGAATTTGAGAAGACACCATTAACTGTTGCCAATTTTGTTGGCCTAGCAACAGGAAAACTAGAAAACAAATCGGCCAATAATGGCAAACCATTTTATGATGGTTTAAAGTTTCACCGAGTTATTAAAGATTTTATGATTCAAGGTGGCGATCCAGCAGGAAACGGTACTGGAGGCCCTGGCTATAAATTTAAAGATGAATTTCTTCCTGAACTGAAACACGATAAACCAGGAATTTTATCAATGGCTAATTCTGGACCTAAAACAAATGGTAGTCAATTCTTTATCACGCATAAAGAAACACCTTGGTTAGATGGCAAGCACACAGTTTTTGGACACGTTGTAACTGGTCAAGATGTAGTAAATGCTATAGCTCAAGGCGATACCATCGAAAAGATAAAAATTATTAGAAAAGGTAAACTTGCAAAAAAATTCGATGCAGTTAAAACATTTACAGCCCTCAACAATTAATATTATCAGATAATTTCATTATGAAAAATAATTTTCTTTCTGCCATTTCAGGATTACTGTTAAGTTTTTCTGCTTTTGCCCAAATACCCGTACTAACACTTACGGAAGTAGGAACTGGTTTTACTCGTGTTACAACACTAGCCAATTGTGGCGATGACCGTTTATTCATTTTAGAAAAAAATGGGGTAATTAAATTTATAAGACCATACGTGGGGCCAGCGAGCACTACTTTTATGGATATAAACTCAAGAGTAATAAATCCCTCAGGAGCTTCTGATGAAAGAGGATTGTTGGGAATTGCTTTTGACCCTAATTATGCATCAACTGGTAGATTTTATGTGAATTACATTAACAATTCAGGTAATACTGTTATTGCGCGTTACACAGTTACTGCAGGCAATCCTAATTCCGGAAACATAAATTCTGAAGAGATTATTCTCACCATTACTCAGCCTTATTCTAATCACAATGGAGGCTGCATCCAGTTTGGACCAGATGGTTTTCTTTACATAGGAATGGGCGATGGAGGAAGTGGTGGTGATCCTCAAAACTTCGCACAAAATCCGCAATCACTTTTAGGCAAAATGTTACGCATTGATGTAAGCGGAACATCAAGTTACACTATTCCAGCAAGTAATCCATTCGTATCTTCAGGTGACGGCGTATTAGATGAAATATGGTCATTAGGACTTCGAAATCCTTGGAGATGGAGTTTTGATGAATTAACAGGTGATATGTGGATTGCAGACGTTGGACAAAACGTGTATGAAGAAGTAAATTTCCAACCATTCTCTAGTCCAGGTGGAGAAAATTATGGATGGAGAAGATTTGAAGCAAACAATGTTTTTAGTTCAGGAACTACAATTACTGTAAATGCAAACAATGTTGTTTTCCCTATTTTCAATTATGCGCATTCAGCTTCCAATGATTGTAGTATAACTGGAGGTTACGTGTATCGAGGCTTCTTAAATAATAGCATTTATGGAAGGTATTTTACAACTGATTATTGCAGTGGAAGAATTTGGACAATTTTCCCTAATGGTAGCGGAGGTTTTACTAATAATGACCATGGACAATTTGTTATTAATCAATATTCTACATTTGGCCTTGACATGTATGGTGAGCAGTACATTGCAGAGCAAAGTGGAAGAATTTCTCGCATCTCAACCAATACAGGTGGGCCATCTGCTTTAATTTCTGCAGATAATTCTTTATCGATTTGCCCAGGTGAAAATGTGAAATTTTCTACTGGATATCATCCAGCTTTAACATATACTTGGTATAAAGATGATGTAGTTATAGCAGCTGCTGATTCTAACATTTATGAAGCAACTGAAGCTGGTAACTATTATGTGAGGGTTACAGGCGCTAATGGTATTACTAATTCAGATACATTATCTGTAAATATTGCTATAATTCCAGAAGTTACAGCATCAGCTTCTATTGCACAATTATGCGATGATGCTGCTTTTGCTATTCCTTTAAATGGTTCTCCAGCAGGTGGTATTTTTAGTGGAACTGGGGTAGTATCAAATAACTTCGACCCATTGACCCTAAACGCTGGAACGTATAATTTGTCATATACATTTACAACGGCTGATGGATGTGAAGTTTCCCCTATTGATTTCAGTATAGTAATCAATCCATTACCAAATGTAGGAATTAGTGGATTAAGCCCAAATTACTGCTTAACCTCAGCACCTGCTGCTTTAAATTTTATACCGGCCGGAGGAACAATATCGGGAACTGGTCAAACTGGAATTGTAAATAATGAGTTTAATCCTGCAATAAGTGGAGAAGGTACATTTAACTTAAGCTATACTTTTGCTGATGCGAATGGTTGTGCAAATGTTGCCTCTGCATCTACAACAGTAGAAAGCTGTTTAGGAATTTCAAATACTAATGAATCTAATTTTTCTGTTTTACCAAATCCTTCCGACGGAGCATTCAATATTCAATTTAACAATGAGATATTTTATGACCGCATTGAGGTGATTGATGCTGCAGGAAAACTTTGCTGGTCTAAACAAAACTTCAATGGAACAAGTTTGGTTATCGATATTAGCCAGCAAGCAAAAGGATTTTATTTCTTAAAATTGAACAAATCAGAAAACGAAACAGTTCAGAAACTAATTAAACAATAAGAATTTCATGAAAATAAAGCTATTGGTATTATTGCTTTGGTTGAATGGTGCATTGATGGGGCAGCAAGATACATTTAGCATTGAAATTGAGCCTATTCAAATAGAAAATATGCCGGGATTGCATTCTGGTGCAGTGGCAACAATAAATAATAGGTGGATTTTTATTGGAGGCCGAATAAATGGATTGCACGGTTTTCTTTCTCCGTTTGCTTTCCCTAACGATAACAAAAATGTGTATGCATATGTAGTGGATAAATCAACCGGTGAAATTTGGTCATCCTCTTTAGAAAATTTTCCTGTTAATCTTTATGAACCACTCACTTCCAGCAATATTCCATTTTACCAAGATGGTAATATTCTTTATATGATAGGAGGTTATGGTTGGAGCGATGCTGCAAACAATTTCAAAACATTCTCAACACTCACCAAAATTGACTTGGTATGTTTGCATGATGCTATTATTACTCAATCTGCTTTAGAATATTGTTTTGAACAAATAGAAGATCCAGCGCTAGCAGTTTGTGGAGGAAGCTTAAAGAAGCTAAACAACAGGTTTTATTTGGTTTTCGGGCATCGTTTTGATGGAATTTACTCTGTGTTAAATCCAGGCAACAGCATTTTCACTCAACGTTATACCAATGCGGTAAAATCTTTTGAAATTAACGCTACAACTTTGGGAATAAGTAATTTAAGAGTGCAGCAAGATTCTATCAATTTTCACAGAAGAGATTATAACTTAGTTCCACAGGTATTTCCAGACAGAAGCGAAGGTTTAACCGGGTTTTCTGGAGTTTTTCAATATCAAAGTAATATACCTTATCTTAATACAATAAACATTACAGAAGACACGGCTGTGGTTGCACCTAACTTTGACCAACATTTAAGTCAATATCACAGTGCTGTTATGCCTGTATATGATTCTACTTATAATGTAATGCACACTTTTTTCTTTGGAGGAATGAGTCGTTTTACAATAAATCCCCAAACACAAACTTTGGTGGATGACACCTTAGTACCATTTGTAAAAACAATAAGTTGTGTGAGTCGTTTTGCAAATGGAACAATAGAAGAGAAACAGTTAGGCATTTCTTTTCCCGATTTTTTAGGTTCTAATATGGAATTCATTCCTGTTGAAAATTTACCCTTAACAAGCAACAAGGTAATAAAAGTAAACAGACTTACCGAACAAAGGACACTTGCAGGCTATTTGGTTGGAGGCATTAAAAGTCCTGAAGCTAATATTTCAGCTACAGCTCCGGCATCAAGTGAAGCTAATACAAGTATTTATGAAGTTTATATCGTAAGAAATGCTGCCGATAGCGGAACTGTTTCATTAAAAGATGTAAAAAATCAACCCTCACTTAGTAGCTTTCAATGTTTTCCAAATCCGGCCGTTAACAGTACCCAATTCAAATTACAGCTTACAAAAAAATCACAAGTTGAAATTGCAGCTTACGACCGTGCAGGAAGATTCATTCAGCGCATTTGTAATAAAAAAATGCAAGCTGGTGAGCAAATCGTTTCTTGGAATGTAGAAAATATACCAACTGGCACCTATATCGTAAAATCTAGGGTTGATGGTGTTACCAAGTCTATTTCAGTTTTAGTAAATCCTTAATAAATATATATGAATAATAAACTACGCAGTTTGACGATGTTTCTGATGATGGGAACAGCAGCCATTGCACAACAAATTGACACACCAAGACCAAGTCCGGTAGGAACCGTAACGCAAAAAACAGGTTTAGCAGAATTTACAGTTACTTATTCTCGCCCAAGTGCAAAAGGTAGAAAAGTATTTGGTGATATAGTGCCATTCGACAAGCTTTGGCGTTTTGGTGCTAATATGGCAACTGTTTTAAAATCTACAGATGAATTCAGCATTCAAGGCAACAAAGTTCCTGCAGGTGAATATTCGTTTTTTGCGATTCCTGGCGCTACAGAATGGACAATGATACTAAATAAAACAGCAAAATTATCTGGAACTAGCGGTTATAAGCAAGAAGAAGATGCATTGCGTTTTAAAGTTAAACCAGAAAGCACACCTTACAAAACCGAAACTTTTACAATTGGATTTGCAAACATTCGCGACAATGCTGCTGCTGTAGAAATTTCATGGGAAAACACAAAAGTAACGTTTGATGTAAATGTAGAATTTGATGCAAAAGTGATGAAGCAAATAGACGATGCGATGGCTGGTCCAAGCGCTGGTGCATATAATACAGCTGCATCCTATTACTTCAACAACAATAAAGACATGAAAAAGGCTTTAGAATATGTAAATAAAGCTTTAGAAAAAGGTGGAGATAAATATTGGATTCTAACTTTAAAAGCACAAATTCAAGGAGCTTTGATGGATTACAAAGGAGCTGTTGAAACTGCCAACAAAGCTATTGTTTTAGCAAAAGCTGATGAAGATGACTCTTATGTGAATTCAAATACCACAAGAATTGCAGAATGGACTCCAAAAATTCCTGCTGCAAAAGGTAAAAAATAAGATTACAATTAGTATATTAGAAACACCCTTCATACTTTTTGGAGGGTGTTTTTTTATGGGATATTGTTTACAATTTCTCCACCACTACCCTACTAAACAATTCATCTGCTACAACTTTGTTGCATAATTCAGTTCCTGGATGCATGGTTGCCGAAGTTCCGCAAGCCACACCATATTGAACCGCTTCTGGCATCGATTTACCTGTGGAGAAGGAATATATAATTCCGCCAACCATGCTATCACCAGCACCAACTGTACTTTTAACGACTACTTTAGGAGGAACAAATGAAAATGCAGAATTAGAGGAGAAAAGCAAGGCTCCTCTAGCACCCATAGAAACCACAATGTTTTCACATTTTCCAGAAGCAATCATTTCTTTTGCGATGTTTTTAATTTCCTGTTCTTGAAGTTCGTTCTTTCCGCTTAAGAACGCCAGTTCTTCTAAATTCGGTTTTATTAGAAATACGCCTTCTTTAGTAGCATGATTTAATGGTTCACGAGATGTATCCACAATAAATTTCGCTTGCTTGCTTTTTGCAATCTTTGCTAATTGCCCAAAAATATCCATCGGAACGCCTGGTGGTAAACTTCCACTTGCTATAATGTATTCTACCTCATTGCTTGCAGAAACCTTGGCCAATATTTCTTCCCATTCGGTTTGAAACAACTCAGAACTTGGCATTCCTAATCTGTATTGCTTGCCAGTTGCTTCTTCAAAAACGGTAATATTCTCTCTAGTTTCGTTTTTTGCATGAATAACAACAGCAGTTAATCCTTCTTTTTCTACCAAGTGATTTAAGAACTTTCCTGTATAGCCACCCGACGGATAAATGGTACTTGCTTCGCCACCTAATTTTTTAATTGCCCTTGCTACATTTATTCCTCCACCTCCCGGTTCTAATTTAGGAAGCGCACAATGCAATTTTTTTTCCGGAATTAATGCGTTTACAGATGTGCTCTTATCAATGCAAGGACTAAAAGTGATGGTAATAATTTTGGACATACATGCTTTTTAAACTCCCTTAAAGATACTAATATGTTCTACCCGTTGGCTGATTTTTATTTTTCACCAAAATAATTTCTGCAGCAATGCTTACTGCAATTTCTTGCGGCGATTTGCTGTAAATATTCATTCCAATGGGCGTATAAATCTTATTTAACAAATCTGGTGAAAAGCCTTCTGCTTTAAGTTCATTCATCAGCGTTTCAATTGCAACCTAATTTGTTCCTGTTAATAGCTGCTGGTAAAGAACAAAATCGTGTAAAGTTTTACCCGTTGGCAAAGATTTATTAATTTGTTCTTGAGAATAAATTTCAACCTTAATATTCAATTTTTTTTGAGCTGATAGCCCATTTTTCAAATGCCTCTAATGCTTCGGTTCTCATGACCTGCTGGGTAAAAAGTTTACGTTGTGCAAAAGGTTTAGCCATTTCTTCGTAAATAAACTGGTCGTCGAATTCAATCGCAGCGGCATCTTCTTTACTATTTCCAAAGTACATTTTATTAGGTCTTGCCCAATAAATTGCTCCAAGACACATTGGACAAGGCTCACAGCTTGTATAAATTTCGCAACCATCTAACAGAAAAGTACCCAAAACAGCACATGCATTTCTAATCGCAACTACCTCAGCATGAGCAGTTGGGTCATTGGTTGCAGTAACATTATTTGCACCTCTTGCAATAATAACACCGTCTTTAACTATAACAGCTCCGAAAGGACCACCTTTGCCCTCTTCTACATTAGAAATTGATAACCTTATGGCTTCATTCATAAATTTAGTAATATCTTTCTCCATACTATTTCTTGGTTTACTTTAATTTTTTCCATCTTGCACAAAATCTACCCAATTTGGTATATTGCAATATGGGCTAAATTATATAAATTTCTAAACATCTATTAAATTTCTAAACAGAGTTTGTAAATCCTTTTAGCACAAAACAATAGCATTGAATATTACATTTCTTAACAACATTCCAACAAATGAAAAAGCCTTTGTGATAAGACGTTTAACGGCATTATGGGCATTTGTAGAATCAGGATTAAGAGGAATGTTGCATGCTTTTAAAATCCAATTTGCTGGTTTAATTGTTTGGTACATCTTTATAAATCCAATTGTTTTAAAATTACTGCACAAATTTCTGAAAGAAAAAGAAGGCACATACAAAGAAGAAGTAGACGAAGCAATAAAACTGATACCTGCAATTAAAGACATTTCAGCAGAGGCTTGGAAATTAAGCAGTTCCCAAAAGGGAATTAACCGCATTCGTTTTTTCACGAGTTTACTTGTCTATTGGACTTTAACATCACCTTTTTCAAACAATATTATTAAATCATGAGCATATTAATATTTTCAAGAAAAATAAACAGTGGCAAAACATCTGAATTGCAGCATTGGATTGATAATTCGTTAGATATTGGAGGAATATTAATGCCAGATGTAAACAATGTTAGGTGCATGTTCAACATCAGAACAAGCATTTTATTTGAAGCGCAGTGCAAAGATGAAAATGAATCGGAAGAATTGATTTTTAATGTAGGGAAATTTAAATTTTATAAATCCGCATTTCAAAAGGCAAATAATTATTTGAAGGAAGAAATTAAAAACCTACCCGATACTTTGATTATCGATGAGATTGGTAAGTTAGAGTTACAAGGATTGGGATTCAATACTTCTGTGCTTGACGCCGTTAAAAAATATCAATCGAAGTCTGTTAGAAAAGTTTTAATTTTAGTAGTTAGGGAAGAATTACTTAAAGAAGTAATGCAGCGGTATCAAATTAAAAAATGTAAAATTGTAGATTCACTGGGATAATTAAATCCTGGCTATTATTTAAAATATTATTTATGAAAAGTCTTCAGAAATTTCACGATAATGTTACATTACCTTATCAATTATATAATAGCCTTTTTTTGTTATTACCATTTGAAGGTGTAAGCAGGACAGGTAATCTTTTGCCTCTATTTTCTCAGAGTTGTGAAAAAGGGTTAAATGAAGGAAAAACTCCTGACCAAATTATTCAACAATTCTTTAAAGATTATTTACCAAAAGAAAATTATGATTTGCGTTTTAATTATTTATTTCAATTTATTCAATACATAGAACGTCAGGTTGTACTATTCGATTCTACTGAAGACGCTGCTTATGAATCTATTAAAGATTTAGATGGGAAAGGAACATTTACAGAATTAACGGCACGTTTAAGAAATAGTGATAAAAAGGAAGCTTTTAAAGAAATCCTACAAAACTCTTCTGTTAGAGTTGTTCTTACGGCACATCCAACTCAGTTTTATCCGGGCGAAGTACTTGGAATATTAACTGATTTAGATGAAACAATTAAAAAAGGAGATATTTCTCAAATTGACATGCTGCTCAGGCAATTAGGAAAAACTCCATTCATAAAAAAGATTAAACCAAGTCCTTATGATGAAGCTGTAAGTTTAATTTGGTATTTAGAACATGTATTTTACGCTACGCTTCCCGAAATAGTAAAAGATGTTTTAGAAATTGGGGAATTGAATTTGGATAAATGGCAAAATTCAAATTTGTTTAGTATTGGATTTTGGCCCGGCGGAGATAGAGATGGAAACCCATTTGTTACCTCAGAAATCACCCAAAAAGTAGCTTTCAAATTAAAAAATACTGTATTAAAATGTTATTACAGAGACATTAGAACATTAAAGAGAAGACTCACATTCAAAGACGTTTACAAGGAATTAGGAGAAATTGAACTGAAGATTTTTAATGGCGCTTTCGGAGATGCTTCAAAATGTTATAATAATTCTATTGATTTTGAAAATGATTTAAAACACATTAAAAAATCAATCCTTGATTTTCATAATGGATTATTTGTTGATTTAATTGATGAATTATTATTAAAAGTTAGCATATTTGGATTCCACTTTGCCAAAATGGATATCAGGCAACATGCTGCTAAACATAAACTTGCATGGCAACAATTTACAAAATCGACACTAAACAATTATGATGAAAAAAGTTATATAAATGAGCTTTTATCAATTAAAAATATAGAAAACTCAGCAACTGATAATGAAGGCAAAAATTTCTATGAATCTTTAGAAAGCATTCGAATTATTCAACAATTAAATGGTGTAGAAGCTTGCAATCGTTATATAATCAGCAATGCTTCTGCAGCATCAAATATTATAGAGATTTTTTCAGCAGCCCGCATTGTTTTTAATCAATTAGATGCATTAAATCTGGATATTATTCCATTATTTGAATCGATTGATGATTTAAAAAATGCTGCAATAATTTTAGAAAACGCATTTCAAATTGATGCATATCGCGCACATTTAAAACATAGAAAAAACAAGCAAACCATTATGCTGGGGTTTTCAGATGGAACAAAAGATGGTGGTTATTTTACTGCGAATTGGTTAATTTACAAAGCAAAACAAGAGCTTACTTCCTTATGCGAAAAATACAATGTTTCGGCAATATTTTTCGACGGGCGTGGCGGCCCTCCTGCAAGAGGCGGTGGAAATACTTACGAATTTTATGCTGCTCAAGGTGCAAACATCGCTTCGCAAGAAATTCAGTTAACCATTCAAGGACAAACAATCAGCTCTAATTTTGGTAAAAAGGTTTCGTGTCGTTATAATTTAGAGCAACTATTTTCTGCCTTAGTTGAAAATAGAATATTTCCCAATAATGATTTAATCTTAAATCAAAACGATATAGAATTAATAGAAGATTTTTCTGAGATAGCCTTGGAAGCTTATGAAAATCTAAAAAGCAATCCGGTTTTTACAGCATATCTTGAAAAAGCCACACCCTTAAAATGGTTTGCAGAGACTAATGTTGGGTCTCGACCAGCAAAACGGAATGCAACAGAAAATCTCGTTTTTGAAGATTTAAGAGCCATTCCATTTGTGAGTTCATGGGCGCAAATGAAACAAAATATTCCAGGTTATTATGGAATAGGAAGTGCAATTGAATACATGAAATCCAACAAAAAGCTTTCACAATTGATGTCACTTTGCGAAAAATCAGCATTTATTAAAACACTGTTTTCAAATAGCACACAATCGCTAGCCAAATGCAATTTTGAGGTCAGTTCTTGGTTGAGAGATAGCCCAAAATTTGCCGATTTTTATAAGCAGTTGTTTGAAGAATTTGAAACAAGCAAAAATGGAATTCCGATGATAATGGGGCAAAAAGAATTAATGGAGGACAATCCTGTTTCTAAAGCCTCGGTGGATTTAAGAGAAAAGATTGTGTTACCAATGGTTACTATTCAACAATATGCTTTGCAGATGTTGCAATCTATGGATGAAAAAAATGAAGATAAACTGAAGTATGAACACCTCATTGTAAGGTGTATGTTTGGGATAATTAATGCGGCAAGGAATTCTGCTTAAAGTCAAAACTTAAATTTATTTAACTTAATTTCAATAAACATCTTAAGCCTTCTTCAAAAAACAAGCTTTCAATACCATTTGTATTTTATCTGCTCTTCCTTCAATTTCTTCCTCATTGTCGGTAAGTTTGATATTTTTCACGACTGTACCGCGTTTTATAACAGCTGATGAACCTTTCACTTTCAAATCTTTGATTACTGTAACTGTATCACCTTCTGCTAATAAAGTTCCATTGCTATCTCTTACTTCCATTTTTATTTTTTTGTAAATCTATTAATACTATTAACAATTAACAGCTTATTTATAAACATTTAGAAAGTTTAATTGCGAGTTTTTCAATAATATTAAGACCTTTTTTAGATTCTGTAAAATGCTAAATGAATGAGATTTTTGGTGGGTAATCAAATTTCCATATTTTAGCAACTTGATTTTAAATAACTACCAATCCAAACCAACTTTATGAAGCAAAATTACATATCAAGCATTAGATGCTTTGCTTGGATTTTTTTAGCCATTGTATCATTAGGAATTTCGATTCAATCAGGCTATTCCCAATCCAATAAAATTTACGCCAACTCTCCTGATGGAAGGGCGTTTTTTGAATTATCAGAAAACAAAATGCTGATAAAATTTGATGAAAATGTTTCTTTTGAAATTATTCAGAAAACACTTCAAAAAGAACCATTTTTAAAGAAAATTACAAAAACAATGGTATTGCCTTCACCTAAAAATGCTGTGTTGGCTGAAATGACAAAACCTTTGTCTTCTAATGACTACAATGCCATCTTAAAAAGATTAGAGCAACAGCCTTCTGTGGTTTACGCACATGCCTTTTTGAAATTTGAGGATGGAACTTTACAAGGTATTACTAATCGTATAGCTGTAAAGTTGAAATCTGCTGGTGATTTTGCAAAATTAGATGCGGTGATACGTAAAAACGGATTGAAGCTGTTGGAAAAAAACATGTACGACCCTATGGTTTATTTTGTTCAGGTACCTAAAAACTCAATAAATCCGCTCGATTTAGCGAATCAACTATCTGAAAACGGACAATTTGCTTGGGCTGAAGTTGACTTTATAAGATTGATGAATCGTTTCAATACTAATGATACTTTCTTAGCTAACCAATGGTCATTGAATAATACCGGTTCTGCCTTGCAAAACAATGGAACACCTGGCGCAGATATGAAAGTTTTTAATGCTTGGGGTATTTCTACTGGTTCTGCCAATATTAAAGTTGCAATTTTAGATGAAGGGGTAGACTTAGTGCACCCCGATTTAGTAGGAAATATGCTTGCCGGATTTGATGGCACTGGATTAAACAGCGCAGGAGCTCCATCTGGAAATGATGCACATGGAACTGCTTGTGCAGGAATTGTTGCTGCAGTTGGTAATAACAATCTTGGTATTGCAGGTGTTGCTTATGGTTCTAAAATTGTTCCAATAAGAATCGCATATTCTAGTGGTGCTAATTGGGTAACACAAAATTCATGGATTGGAACTTGTATTGATTGGGCATGGCAAACAGCAGGTGCTGATGTGTTAAGTAATTCATGGGGAGGCGGTAGTTCTTCCGCATTAATTAACGACCCAATAACAAGATCAGTTACTCAAGGTCGCGGTGGTTTGGGCGCTCCAGTTTTATTTGCCGCAGGAAATGATAATGGTGCAGTTAGTTATCCTGCAACATTGCAAAATGTAATTTCTGTAGTGGCTATGAGTATGTGTAATCAAAGAAAAAGTCCAACTTCATGCGACGGGGAAACTTTTTGGGGTTCTAATTTTGGAACAAATGCAGATGTTTCAGCTCCAGGAGTTAAAATTTATACCACAGATATATCAGGAAGTAGTGGATATAGCAGCGGAAATTATACTGCAACTTTTAATGGAACTTCTTCAGCTTGTCCAAACGCAGCTGGCGTTATGGCGCTTATATTATCTGTAAATCCGGGATTAACTAATACTCAAGCTAGACAAATTATAGAATCTACTTGTGATAAGGTTGGAGGATTGACATACAATGCTAATGTAGCAAATCAACCAAATGGAACGTGGAGCACTGAATTAGGGCACGGAAGAGTAAATGCATTTGCTGCCTTACAAATAGCTAATCCACAACCTTGCACAAATCCACCTGCTCTTGCTACAGCTACAGCTTCTCCATCTTCAATTTGTGGCTCAGGAACAATAGGTTTATCTTTAAGCGGAGTTACATTTGGTTCTGGTCAAACTTATCAATGGCAATCGTCTCCAGATAATTCAACTTGGACAAATATTTCAGGTCAAACAGGCCAATCAGCAACTGCTTCAGTTTCCGCTTCTTCTTGGTTCCGTTGTTTAGTTACATGCGGCGCAACAACGCCTTCTACAGCAATTCAAGTAACAATAAACGACCCTACAATTAATAATTTTCCACACACACAAAACTTCGATGCAGCCTCTTCATTGCCTTGCGGCTGGACAACGCAAAACGTAAATGCAGATCCAAGAACATGGGCCGTCGGAGTAACTTCTGCTCGTTCCGCACCTAACAACATTGTATACGCATATAGCGCAACCCTTGCTGCAAACGACTGGATATTTACACCTCCTTTAAATTTGGTAGCAGGTCAAAATTACAGAGTAAGGTTTTGGTACAGAGCACGTTCTGCATCATTTGCTGAAAAATTAGAAATAAAATGGGGAGCCACTGCCTCAGCTGCTGGAATGACTTCATCTCCGATTTTTAGCAATACTAACATTATCAATACAACTTATGTTGAAGGAGTTTCTTCTAATATTGTTCCTTTATCTTCTGGAATTCAATATATCGGATTTAGAGTATTTAGTGATTTAGATAAATTCGATTTGTATATTGATGACATAACAATTGAAACAGTTTCTGCTTGTACTGTTCCTACTGTCGCTGGATCAATAACTGGTCCTTCAAGTGGAACTGCTGGAACCAGCGTTTCTTATACATATAGCGGAGGAAACGGAACTGCTATTAACTGGCAATCTGCTGTTGGTGCTGGTTCATTTGCAGATATAAGTGCAGCAACAACCAATTCTTTGAGTTTAAATTTAGCTCCAGGAACTTACCAGGTTCGTGCTAGAATTTCAAAATCTGGATGTTCTGATGCTTTCTCCAATGCTATCAACATTACAATAGATCCAAAAACAGGTGATACTTTTGTCCTTCCTATTATTGCAAGTACACTTCCATTTGTCACGACAAATTCAACTGCAGCAGGCAGTGGATATGCAAGCAACTATACAGGTACAAATCAACAAGCTTCTGCAGACGTTTTCTATAGATTTACAACCGGAAGTTGCACAGATTCAGTGGTTATTTCAACTTGTACTTCAAGCTTCGATACATATATACACATTTTAAGTGCTACTGGAACCTGGATAGCATCTAACGATGATAATGGTCCAAGTTGCTCAGGAACATCAGGTTCATTAAAAGTATTGGTGCTTCCAAATACAACATATTTTGCGGTTATAGAAGGTTATACAACAGCAACTGGGGCATTTAACTTATCCATTTCTCAAATAGATAATCCTCCATTTGTTGCATCAATTTCATCAAGTGGCGCAACGACATTCTGTGCAGGTGGTTCTGTAAATCTTACTGCAAGTGCTGGAAGCAGCTACGCTTGGAGCAATGGTGCTACAACTCAATCTACTTCGGTTAATGCTTCAGGTTCTTACTCAGTAATAGTTACTGATGCAAATGGTTGTTCTGCAAATGCTTCGCAAGGTGTTACTGTAAATGAATTGCCAACAGTTTCAATTTCTGCCGACGGACCTACAACTTTCTGTGTTGGTAGTTCTGTAAATCTTACTGCAAGTGCTGGAAGCAGCTACGCTTGGAGCAATGGTGCTGCAACTCAATCTTCTTCGGTTAACGCTTCAGGTTCTTATTCAGTAACTGTTACAGATGCGAATGGCTGTTCTGCAAGTGCTTCGCAAGTTGTTACAGTAAATGAATTGCCAACAGTTTCAATTTCTGCTGAAGGCGCAACAACATTCTGCGCTGGTGGTTCTGTGAATCTTACTTCTAGTGCTGGAAGCAGCTACGCTTGGAGCAATGGTGCTACAACACAATCAATTTCTGTTAACGCTTCAGGATCTTATTCAGTAACAGTTACAGATACAAATGGCTGTTCTGCCAATGCTTCGCAAGGAGTAACAGTAAATGAATTGCCAACCGTTTCAATTTCAGCTGATGGCGTAACAACTTTCTGTGCAGGTGGTTCTGTGAATTTAACTGCAAGTTCTGGAAGCAGCTACGCATGGAGCAATGGTGCTACAACACAATCAACTTCGGTTAATGCGACAGGAAGTTATTCAGTAACGGTTACAGATTCAAATGGTTGTTCTGCTAATGCTTCACAAGAAGTTACAGTGAATGAATTGCCAACTGTTTCAATTTCAGCTGATGGCGCAACAACTTTCTGCGCTGGAGGTTCTGTGAATTTAACTGCAAGTGCTGGAAGCAGCTATGCTTGGAGTAATGATGCAACAACACAATCAATTTCAGTAAATGCTACTGGTTCTTATTCAGTAACTGTTACAGATGCAAACGGTTGTTCTGCAAATGCATCACAAAGTGTAACGGTAAATGAATTACCAACAGTTTCTATTTCTGCTGATGGCGCAACAACTTTCTGTGTAGGTGGTTCTGTAAATCTTTCTGCAAGTGCAGGAAGCAGCTACGCTTGGAGCAATGGTGCTACAACACAATCAACATCGGTTAATGCGACAGGAAGTTATTCAGTAACGGTTACAGATGCAAATGGTTGTTCTAATAATGCTTCACAAGGAGTAACAGTGAATGCTTTGCCAACTGTTTCAGCTGGAACTTATTCTCCAATATTTACTACAGATAATGTGGTGATTCTTGCTGGAAATCCTTCAGGTGGTACATTCAGCGGAACCGGCGTTTCAGGAAATTCATTCAATCCTGGAGTGGCTGGAGTTGGAACATTTACACTTACTTACAATTATACAGATGCTAATGGTTGCAGTAATTCTGCGCAAGATTCTATCACTGTTACACAAGCTTGTAATTTAACTGCAAGTAGCATTACTGGACCTACAAACTCTTGTGCTTTCCAAGGTACAACGGGAGGAAACGCCACATATTCAGTTAGTGCAACCGATGCTTCTAGCTACACATGGACTATACCTGCAGGTTCTACCAATATTTCAGGTCAAGGTACAAACACCATTTCGTTTAAATTTTCTTCTTCATTCACAACAGGTGATGTTTCAGTTGTTGTTGGTGGATGCAGCACAACTGAAAGTCGCACTATAACTGTAACAAGAGCTACACCTGCAACTCCTGGTGTAATTAGCGGAACTGCAAATATTTGTGCAATTAGAGGAACTACACAAACTAACACTTATTCAATTGCTCCTGTTGCAAATGCAATTTCCTACTTATGGGTTGCTCCTGCTAATACAGTGATAATTAGCGGACAAGGTACAACTTCAATAACACTTCAAGTGAATGCTCCTTTTACAACTGGTAGCATTACTGTAAGGTCTAACTCTGGATGTGCTAATAGTTCTACAAGGTCGTTTGCCTTAAGTTCATCTAGACCTGGAACACCTGGAACAATAACTGGAACGAGCAGGGCTTGTCCTGGAAACACTTTTACTTATTCTGTAGTACCTGTTGCAAATACTGCAAGTTATAATTGGACTGTTCCAACTGGAGCAACTATATCTGCAGGTGCTGGTACAAACAGTATACAAGTTAGTTTTGATGCAGGTTTTATATCTACTGGATCTATTAGTGTTACAGCAACAAATGGTTGCGGTACCAGTGCAGCAAGAACCTATTCTGTTGCAAGAAACACGCCGGGCACACCAGGCACAATAGCAGGACAAACTTCTGGAATTTGCAGTGCTACTGTTAATTATAGTGTAACTAATGTTGCTGGAATGACTTATACATGGACAGCTCCAGTAGGAACAACAATTTTAAGTGGACAAGGCACAAATACTATTTCGCTTTCTGTTTCTCCAACATTTGTTTCAGGTACATTGGCGGTAAATGCTTCAAACAGTTGCAGCACAAGTGCTAATAGAACCGCAAGTTTAACTGCACGTCCTGCAACACCTGCAAGTATTGTTGGTTTGGCAACTGGAGTTTGTATTGGCTCTCAGCAAAATTATTCAATAGCAGCTTTACTTGGAGCTACTTCATACACTTGGACAGTTCCAGCCTCATACAGCATTGTAAGTGGACAAGGAACCAACAACATTCTTGTAAATGTGGGTACAGCAAACGGAAACATTACTGCAAGAGGTAACAATACTTGTGGTGCTGGAAGTACTCGTTCACTATCTGTTTCTGTTTCTAATTGCGCAAAAATGGCTGCAGAAGAAATTGAAGAAGCTGTTGAATTTGATGTATTTGTTAGTCCTAATCCATTTAACGAGACTCTAAACATTAGAACAAATGGAGCTAACAATGAAAAGCTTCAAATTTCCATTGTTGATGTAAGCGGCAGAATTGTATACAATCAAGTAGCAATTGCAAATGAAACTATAAATATCTCTCCTAATTTGGCAAGCGGAATTTATTATGTTTCTGTTACCAACTCAACAGAATTTAGAAAGCTTTTAAAAGTGGTAAAGGCTGACTGATAAGTAATAAAGTTAAAACATGAAAAGCGGTAATATTTCGATATTGCCGCTTTTTTTATGAGCATATAAATTAGATTTAACAATTTAATCTTGTGATAAGTACTATTATAACTTTTTTGATTTATAAATACGAAGTTTCAATGTGTCGGCAACTAAATCGAGCTCATTATAATTTAAGATGCTTGAATCACGACCGTATTGTATAAAGTATTTAATATTATTATTTTTTGCATTTCTATAAAAATTCTCGCTTTTAATGTTATCACCATACAAGGTAATTCCTCTACGATGCAAATAATAAAGAGACGAGTTAGGGGAGGGATCAAAAGTAATTCCAACAGGTTCATCTCTGGTAATGCCAATTTTATCAAGATTAGGACGTATGGCCTCTAAACTTTTCATTTTTTTTGAAAACTCGTTCATCCAACCATAATCTGCATATCTTTCTATATAAACATCTTTTTCTAATATAATGTTTTTAAATAGCATAAAACCAATAAGGCCGATAAATAGATAATTCCATTGGAGTTTACCAAAGATAAATTTGTCTTTAAGTTTAATACTTAATAAATAAAATGTATAAATTACTATAGGTATTAATGTAATGATGTAATAGTCATGATTTCCGAAAACTAAGAACCAAAGAAGAATAAAAAAAAATGAACCAATTATGGAAAAAATTAATGTAAGAGATTCTTTCAAGAAACTTTTAAACCTATATATAATTGCAGCTAAAATAAGAGCAGGTAAAATATAAAGTGTACTTAGAGCGAAATAAAAATTGATTTGTAATACAGCTACTTTATGAATAATATCGGAAATTTCAGCAGATGTTAAATCCCAATATGGTCGAATTGTATTTGAGAAAAAAGTATTTCCATTAGATAGGTTATAAACACTTTTTACATAGTAAAACCATGCAAATGGACCAATTAACGAAATTGATGAGAGAAAATAGTGTAAAAATGGCAGGCTTTTTTTCTGAAAAATACGACTACAAAAATCTCCACCGATAAAAGAGAAGAACAAGATTAAATAAGTCGGTTTAAATAATCCAACTATCATCCAAAAAAAAGCACCCAATATTATTTCTCCCTTTTTGTGATTTTCGTAACCCGATATTGTATAACGCAAAGCTGGCCACACAAAAGCAAATGCTACAGGATCAGGAATGTAATTGAGAAAATAAAAAAGATAAGACGAAGAACTAAACACGAAAAAAGAAATTAGAAAAGCTTGAAGTATTGACATTTTCTCTCTACAAAACCGAAAAAGATTGTAAATACCTAAATATGATATCATAAGCCAAACAAAGTGGAAAACAAACTCATGCATTCCAAAAATTTTCCAACCTACGGCAACAATAAAATAGAAAATTGGAAATTCAGAAGCTGCTTTCCCGTCTTCAATATTTAAGTTGTTTACTTGTGGAGAAAAAAAATCAAATCCATTGTAAAAATAATTTTGAGCTTGAGTTGCACTATCAGTTTGTCTCCAAATATGTAATGATTGAGGGCCATCGATTAACATTTGCCAATGATCGAAATACCAAAAAACTAATACAAAACCTAGGATTACCCAATTAATTCTGGGAAAATAGTTTGTTTTACTTAATTTTGTCATGAAAACTAGCGATAAGAGGCAAATATAGAGCAATTCTATTGTTGCCAACATCAAAAAGGTATGCAAATAAATCTTAATCAAACGGATATTTCGGTGATAGTGCCTGTTTATAATGAAGCTGAAAATATTGAAACGCTTCTAAAGCGCATAACTTCTGTAATTTCAACTTTAACAGATAGCTTTGAAATAATTATAGTTGATGACGGTAGTAAAGATGCTACATTTTTAAAAATCCAAGAGTTAAGTATCATATATCCAAATTGTAAAGCCTTATCATTTTCTAGAAATTTTGGACATCAGGTAGCCCTTTCTGCTGGATTAGAGCATGCATATGGGAAAATAGTAATAACTATGGATGGCGATTTACAACATCCACCAGAGTTAATTCCCCAAATGATTAAAAAACAAAGTGAAGGGTTCGACATTGTTAATACCATTCGAAAAGAAACTGCTGATGCAGGACCAATAAAAAACCTTACTGCTCATTTGTTTTACAAGCTAATAAATGCGCTTTCAGATGTTCATGTGGTGAAAGGCGCGGCAGATTTTCGTTTAATGAGCCGCAAAGCCGTAAATGCTTTTTTACAGATTCGAGAGCGTGATCGTTTTACTCGTGGTTTGGTAAGTTGGATGGGCTTCAACCAAGCCTTTATTCCTTATGAAGCATCCAAAAGAAACTCTGGGGTAACTAAGTATACCTTTAGAAAAATGTTGCGTTTCGCAATAGATGGTATTACCTCATTTTCATCAAGACCTTTGCGAATCTCCTTATATATGGGTTTTACAACGGCCTTCTTGGCCTTGCTTTATACGCTATACGCAATTTATGCTTGGTATATAGGAGATACTGTGCAAGGATGGACATCTTTATTGATTATTGTTCTGTTTATTGGTGGAATTCAGCTTATTTCGATTGGCATAATTGGAGAATACCTTGCCAGAGTTTATAACGAAAGCAAAGGTAGGCCTTTGTATTTATTAAAAAATTCGATGGGTAATATTCGTCGCTATCATACAGAAATTGAAAGTGAAGAATCAACTAAAGATGATTTTAATGTTTAACCATATATTGCAAAATAAGTAATACTCCTTTTTTCAGGCTAATATTTTTTGAAAGTTTAATTTGGATTTAAATACATTTTCTTCTATGATTTTGTTTTCTTTTTATATAAGTCTATTTTAATGTTATCAACATCAAATCCTATTACACTGCGTTTCCATATATATGATTTAATGACATCTTTTACATTTCTTATTTCAGGAGATAAATACAATATTTCAATTTTTTTCCATTTACCTATTGAATTTGAATCTGCTAAAATATCTTTTGCAAGGTATCCATAAGCACCTTCTTTTCGATCGAATGTATTTACATAACAAGGGTAAGGGCCTTCAAAATTTGTTGGAAAACTAACATCAAAACTTACTTTTAGCCAAAAATGATCATTTACAGTTAAATCTTGATATTCTGATTCAAAAATAGGCAAGAATTCCTCTTCGGGTTTTAACCTATAGAAATTATTGGTTCCTTCATGCTGGTTTCCTTTATTTGTTTCTTTCTGAAAATCTTCATTATAAACAGTACTTATTGAATACTTTTCTATTTCGTTAAATTCTAACTTGCCAGTAAAATCTCTATAAATAAGTAACAATTCTCTATCTTTTTCAGTAACTGTGGTCTTTAAAAAAGTAGCCCAATAATACTCTTTTGTTGTTCTATATGGGTCAATTATATAGTTTTTATATTGCCACCATTGAAATTGATTAAAACAAACTAGAAGTAGGATAATGCCAAATATAGCGTTCCTAAATAACGATTTCGTTTCAAGAACGAACTTAATAAAATAACTAAAACTTATAGCTAAAATTGGATAGGTAGCAATTAAAGGACGCACTGAATATGCAGCTCCGTACCACCATTCGGACCAGCTAGCAATAATATAAAATGAAATTAAAAAATAAAAAAATAAGGCATAAAAGATTTTTTTATTATAAACAAAAACAAAATAAAAACCAATTAATGCGAACACCATGAGGGGTGTATAAACCAGCCATCCCTTTCTATAACTAAATAATGTCTCAAAAATATGTGGTGAAAAAATGTCTAAGCCTACACCTGGATTTTTATAACTATCATAGATAAAATGACCAGTCATATGATACCAGTAAAGCAATTGAGGGGAAACAATTAATAAACAAATTGCTGCTGTAATTATGATTGTAATCTTATTCTTATAAAATAAAATGAGTTTATCTTGAATTGATTTTAAACTAGTGACATTCCAAAATAAAGGTATTAAGAAAACAAATACCTCGCTTGGTTTTACTAAAACTGAAAATGTCGCAAAACATCCTATTAAAATTAATTGATAGTTTTTTTGTTCTTGATGCCATTTAATAGTAAACCATACAACTAAAGCTGTAAACATAAACAAAACATTAGCTGTACCAGTGTTACTTATGGTAAAATACTCAATTGCATTAGTACCAAAAACGAAGATTAATATTAATGCACTTACTATTTTTTCACTAAATAATTGAAGTAAAATTCTTCTAAAAAAATATAGACCAATTAAGGTGTAAAACAAACACCCAATTGCAATTGCATATTGATAAGGAGGACTAAAACCATCTAAAGGAAAACCAAATAAATAAGAAAATAAACTTCCACCAAAAAAGAAAGGTAAATATAAAATAGCCATTCCCATTAAAAAGAAATACATTGTTTCTCCTTCTTCATTTTGAGAAACCATGTAAAGGGTACCTGCCAGTTTCTTTTCATCGTTGGTCTTTTTTAACCAATTAATATCTTTTAAAAAAGGGTCTTGATGCACAAACGTTGCAGGCAAATACAAATAGTACCCTAAGACGTCCCAAGAAATCTCGTTTTCACGGACATTTCCAATTCTATAAATAGATAAAACAAAAAAGATTAAGTATAAAACAGTTAAACTTGGTTTCGCAGTAAATTTCATGTTTTTTTATTGTTTTAAAATCAATGTCTATTCTTAATTACCACTCATAAATTTTCAATTAACAAAACAGTCAATTTTTAACTTTGTACTTTTTTACTTTTAACTTTATACTTTTTAACTTTTAACTTTCAACTATTCACTGTCTTTTAACTGGGTCATTTGCCATTAAAACAAATTGCAAAATATTTGCTCCCATCTTCAATGCTTTTTGGCGAGTTGGTTCAGAATCTTTGTGAACAGATGCATTTTCCCATCCATCTCCCAAATCGCATTCAAAGGTGTAAAGTACTACTAACCTTCCTTCCCAAAACAATCCAAATGCTTGCGATGGCTTTCCATCATGCTCATGAATTTTTGGCAAACCACTAGGGAAATCGAATTTCTGATGAAATATTGGATGAGATGGGGGTAATTCTATCAATTCTAACTCAGGAAACAAGCGTTTTAATTGTGGACGAATAAAGGGATCCATTCCGAAATTGTCGTCAATGTGCAAAAAACCACCTCCAATAAGGTAACTTCTAAGGTTCTCTGAATCTGATAAAGAGAAAATAACGTTACCATGACCTGTCATGTGTACAAATGGTAAACTAAAAATTTCAGGGTTTCCTGCTTCAATTGTAACAGGATCAGGTGAAATATTGGCACCTAAATTCTTATTTGAAAAGGCAATTAAATTAGGCAATGCCGTAGGATTTGCATACCAATCTCCTCCCCCACTGTATTTTAGCAAACCAATAGAAAAGGAACCTTGTGCCGATATATGCGCTGCACCGATTAAATTAAAAATTAAAAATAATATGCTGTATCGAATCATGCTGCAAAGTAAGTAATCAATCTTTGTAATAATATTAAAGCATTGTAAGTTTTAAAAATATTTTTTGCACAATTGCTTTTGAATTAAGTATGTTTGAGACTATCAAATTATGCAGATTTTTAAAGCTACCAAAACACCTTTGTTCGTCTTATTATTGTGTCTGAGTCTCGCTTGTACGCATAAAAGAGATTTAACACAAAATACTTTATTGGTGCACTTTCTTGCAGAACCTAAGAGCCTTCACCTTACTAATGACAATAGTTCTTATCAAAGAATTATTTTTCACCTTACCCAGAAGCGACTCATTAATGTAGATATCACAAACAATAAACTAGCACCAGATTTATTGGAATCAATGCCTCAAATTCTGGACGACAGCCTGCAGTATGCGTGTAAATTGCGAAAAGGAATTTTATGGGACAATGGCGCTCCGCTAACTGTTGCTGATATTTTATTCACCTTAAAAATAATTGTTTGCCCTTTGGTAAATAATCCAGACCAAAAATCCTATTTCAAAAATTTATTGGATGTAATTGTAGAAAAAGGCGATTCTCTTCAATTTAAAATAATAAATAGTAAAAGATATTTCGATAATGCGAGCATGCTTTCTTATGCTGCAATAATGCAGGAAAATAAATGGGACCCCAATCATATTTTAAGAAAATACAGCATTGCAGATTTTCAAAATGCGGCTTTTAAACCTGAAAATGAAAAAGCGCTTTCTGAATTAATTGAGCAATTTAACGCATCCGAAAATGGTCGTTTACCTCAAAATTTTGATGGTTTAGGTCCTTATTATGTAAGTGATTGGCAAACTGGAAGCAGCATAACTTTGTTAAAAAAGGAAAACTGGTGGGGGCAAAAAAGTATAAAACCAGAAGAAGCTGCATATCCTGAAAAAATTATTTTTACTGTAATCAAGGACATGGAACCAACTGTTTTGGCACTTAAAAAACAAGATATAGATGTTTCTTCCGAACTTTCTGGTGTAGCTTTGAATAAATTACAAAAACGTGATTATTTCAATGAAAACTATGAATCTGCTTATGTGGGCTCTTTTAGTTACACTTATGTTGGCTTAAATACCAAACCAGAAAATGGCAGAAAAGCATATTTTACTGATAAACGTGTGCGTCGTGCCATCGCGCATTTGGTTCCTGTTGATGAAATCATTCAAATCATAGCAAAAGGACGTGCCAAAAGAATCGCCAGCTTTGTATTGCCTGATCAAGCTGAATTTAACAATAAACTGCCTCTTATTGCTTACGATTTAATTAAAGCCAAAGATTTACTCGACGAAGCTGGCTGGAAAGATACTGATGGAGATAATGTGCGAGATAAATTAATTGGCGGAAAAAGAGTTAAATTTAATTTCCAATTAAGCTATATGATTTCTCCGGTGACAAAAGAAATTGTGCAAATAATAAGAAGTGAACTTTATAAAGCAGGAATTGAAGTAAGTTCAAACCCGATGGATTTCTCTATTTTTTATCAAACTGTTCAAAAACACGATTTTGATGCCATGTTAGGCTCTTGGTCTACCAGTTCAACTCCAGAAGACCCTCGACAATTATGGCATACAGAAAGCTGGAAAACAAATGGGAGTAATTTTGTTGGTTTCGGAAATGAATATTCAGACAGCCTGATAGAGAATGCAAATGTGGAAATGAATCCTGCAAAACGCGAATTAATTATGAGAGAAATTCAGCGCTTGGTATGGGAGGAACAGCCTTATGTTTTCCTTTTTAATGCTACTAAAAAAATTGCCATTTCTAAAAGATTCGAAAATAGAGGAATGTATCCTGAGCGTCCTCATATTTTGTATAATTACCTGAAATTGAAATCTATTGGAGGTTTAACAAATGACGTAATTCGATAAGCCATGTGGATTTACATTCTAAAGCGTATTTTATTATTCATTCCATCGTTATTCATCATTACGCTATTGGCTTTTATTATTAGTATTAAAGCGCCTGGAGATCCTGTTCAACGCATTTTAAGTACTGCCGAGAGCGATGGTTCTCAGCAATCTACTAAGATGGATATGAATAAAGAAGCAAATGACTTGAGAATAAAAATGGGGCTTAACTTACCTTCCTTTTACTTTAGTTTAGAAACTGCTGCAGATATAGATACCATCAATCTTATTCTTGAGAATTCACACCACGAAAATTTAAAACGTATGGTGCAAGAATCTGGTGATCAAAATTTAGTATTGAGTTGGTATTACGAACTATTAAATACTAATAAAACTCTTAAAAATCAATTGGCCAGCAAAACCATTAAAAAAACTCCTCAGTTTGAGGAAATTTTAAATAAAACAATTGTATTATCTAATGAATTATTGCAAACCGTTTCTAAGAAACAAAGGGAATCAAAATGCGATTCTATAAGTTCTCTTATAAGCCTAAACTCAGGATTATATGAAGCACGCATTTCTTGGAAAAAAGCAAATATGCTACTCAAAGAAATAGAAAAACAACCAAATTGGTATCTCAAATGGATACCTCATATTCATGTTCATGGATTAAAAAACCAATACCACAAATGGTTGTTTGGAAATGGGGTAGACAGAAAAGGAATATTAAGAGGCGATTTTGGAGTTTCATACCGCGATGGACAACCTATTATGGATAGAATGATTCCAAAAATAAAATGGTCATTGGCACTTGCCGTATTGTCAATTTTTCTAGCGTTTTTAATTAGTGTGCCGATAGGAATTTATTCTGCATATAAAAACAAAGGATGGTTTGATAATATTTCTAAAACAATAACTTTTATACTATATGCAGTTCCAAGTTTCTTTGGTGGAATATTATTGTTGGTGCTTTTTGCAAATCCTGATATGTTTGATTGGTTTCCTGCTTCTGGCATAAAAGACCCCGGAAGTTTTGACCCAAATTGGCCATTGGGCCAAAGATTAATACATTATTTGCCTTATTTAGTTTTACCCATAATTACATATACTTATGGTTCTATGGCTTTTATTACAGCCCAATTAAAAAGTAGTTTAAATGAGCAATTAAGCAAAGACTACATCAGAACCGCACGTGCAAAAGGTCTTACCGAATGGAGTGTTGTAATGAAACATGCATTAAGAAATTCATTATTACCAATGATAACAATACTAGGAAATATGTTGCCACTAGAATTTGGTGGTTCAGTAATTATTGAAACCATTTTTTCTATTCCCGGAATGGGATTAGAAATTTATGAAAGTATTCAAAATCTCGATTATCCGATGATAATTGCGGTATTTACACTATTTGGTGTATTTACCATGGCTGGATATTTATTGGCAGATATAGGATATGCTTTAGTAGACCCAAGAATAAAATTCAATAGAAATAATAAAAAGTGATTAAAAGAAGTATTCAACATATAAGTGCTATTTGGAAAAATGTAAAGCGAAAACCATCGGGTCGCATTGCTGGTTACTTCATTATTTTTATAGTGTTTACGGGCCTTTTTGCAGATTTAATTGCTACCAATCAACCTCTCTTTGTAAAATATAAAGACAATTATTGGTTCCCCGCATTTTCTTCATTATGGAATGAAGAAAGAACAGAAAACATAGAAGACCCTGTAACAAAAGCAAAAGAAACAATACAATTTGACATTGTTGAATGGAAAAAAATGGACCTTGAATTTGTGATTTGGGCTCCAATTCCTTGGGCAGCTGAAGGACCTGATATTTTTAACAGAGATTACACAAGCCCTTTTGATAAACAATATAGTGGTAAAGATGGTAAAGTGGTTGACGCGCCATTTATATTTCGTCACCACTTGGGTACCAATCAACGGGGCAATGATGTTTTGGCTGGAATAATTCATGGTACAGCAATTTCATTAAAAATAGGTTTGTTAGCTGCATTCATTGCCGGTTTAATCGGGATTATTTTAGGGCTCGTTTCTGGATATTATGGCGATTCTGAATTGTATAGTAGCAATGCATCGGTAATTCTGGCAATAATCGGTTTAATCTTAGGATTTTTCTGGGCCTTTATAACCCGTTATTACGTGCTTTTCGATGCTATGGAAAAAGGATTCTGGTTTGCAACCATGCAAATATGTTGGAGTATTGTGGTTTGTATTTTTACTTCATTGGCTTTTGCTTGGTTTGGTAAGTTTTTTAGGAATGTAAAATGGTTGAAAAATAAAAATCCTTTCCCGCTCGATATGCTCATTCAAAGAGGAAGTGAAGTTTTTGAGGCATTGCCTAAGTTGCTCATCATTATTACACTTGCAGCCATTTTCAAAGAAAAAAGTGTGGGTTTAGTGATTGCGATTATTGGCCTAAGCAATTGGACCGTAGTTTCCCGATTTGCAAGGGCTGAAATGCTGCGCACCAGAGAATTAAGCTATTTGGATGCAGCTAAAACAATGGGATTTAGCGATTTAAGAATATTGTATAATCATGCATTACCAGCTGTGCTCACACCCGTTTTAATAGAAATTACTTTTCTTATTGCAGGTAGCATTATAATTGAAAGTAGCTTGTCTTTTTTAGGAATTGGTGTTCCCGACGAAGTTGTTACATGGGGCTCAATTCTTAGCGCCGGAAGACAGCAATTTGATGCCTGGTGGATGGTGGTTTTTCCAGGTTTAGCAATATTTTTTACTGTTATTTCATTCTATGTTTTAGGAGAAAGATTGCGGGAAGTGTTGAATAATGAATAATGAATAATGAATAATGAATAATGAATAATGAATAATGAATAATGAATAATGAATAATGAATAATGAATAATGAATAATGAATAATGAATAATGAATAATGAATAATGAATAAT
>Ga0247833_1000539_pt1 | contig 68734 bp, 57 predicted proteins | sample LaCruzMarch2015__7_FD_187117 | JGI IMG/M metagenome (GOLD analysis project Ga0247833, IMG submission 187117) | Freshwater microbial communities from meromictic Lake La Cruz, Castile-La Mancha, Spain - LaCruzMarch2015_8m | ecosystem: Environmental > Aquatic > Freshwater > Lake | place: Spain...
CGTAAGGATTGCTGGCAGGAGGTGGCATCGAGTGGCACCAAGCAGAAGTGCCCGCCCCACAACCTCCAGAAACGCCGAGAGGCAGAAGGTTTTGCCACCCTCTGCCTCTGACTGCCACTCGTTGCCGAGAGGCCAAAGCTCCCCGAGTAGGATTCGAACCTACAACCTACCGGTTAACAGCCGGCCGCTCTACCGTTGAGCTATCGGGGAAGAACGTGAACTAAATTACCCTAACGGTTTCCGAAAATCGATGGCCGTAGGATCAGATTCCAGAGGCTGATCACAGTCCCAAACTGCCGGAGGGACTGGTGACAACCAAACGAAACAAGAACCACGCCCCGCACACCAACGGTCAGCCCTCCGCTGCAGAAAGCTGTTTCTCCATCAGCACCCGATTCCCTTTGGCGTTGTACTCGATGCGGGTCATGAATGTCCGCATCAGCATCACCCCCCGGCCGTTGGGGGCTTCGAGACGATCCTCCAGCCGGCAGTCCGGGACCGCGGCCGGGTCGAATCCAGCCCCCTCGTCCGTCACCTCAATGCGGGCCAGCGTCGGTGATACGACGCAGGCAACACGCACCACCTTGTTCGGATCGAGTTTGTTTCCATGGACGATCGCATTCACGATCGCTTCCTCGGCAGCGAGGTGGATCGCAAAGATGTCCGATGGTGACCAGCCGTGGGAGCCGAGTTGCTCGAGCAGTTGATCCATGACCAGCCGGCTGGCACCGCGTTCACTGGGCAGTTCGATCTCGCGGCGCCACTCCGAAGTGTCCACGGGCTGAGAGGCCTTCTCAGAAGATTCCGCGGGGTGATTGTGGTGTGCCATGCGTTTTTTCCGACCGTCGCCCATGCGGCAGGCAGGCGAATTATTCGAAAGCCAAAATGGCCTCGGCCTCGTCCTTACGAATGTCAAAAATTTTGTTGAGCTTCGTGATCTGAAAGACCTCGAGAATCTCCGGGCGGATGCCACTCATCTTCAACCGGCCGCGATGCGACTTGACCTTGCGATCGAGCGTGATCAGTTTGCCAAGTGCGGCGCTTGAAAGGAACTCGACGCCAGTAAAATTCAGGAGCAGGCTTTTACGGTTGTCCTGCTCGACCAAGCCGAATAATTCGGCGCCCAGTTCGAGAATGCCTGTCTCATCCAAGATTTTCTTGTCCAGAAACTTTACAACCGTGACTTCGCCCACTTTTATGACGTCGATTCGCCGATGCGTTGCCATGCAGACTCTCGCTGAACACCTGTGGCAACATGCCACCCAATTGAGCGGGTCCAGAAACCTGCTTCGGGAACCGGTTCTGGAAGAACCGAGAGCCTAGCCGGTTGACCGTCCAATTACTATGAGAACGCCAGGAAGTGCCGGCCGGCGCTGCCAAAATGGCAGGGCTGGCCGCTGGGTCTGTCCGAAAATTCCTGTGCTGGTTTCGATGCTCGTTTCAATGCACGGCGGCCGCGTCAAGTAGCGGGTTTCGTCCGGCCGACCCTGTCAACGGTTAAAATCCCGTCTATTCGGCGCGCCAGTTGCTTCTTCCGGAGGGGCCTGTCTGATAACGCTGGTTCCGGCAGGTCGCGGGCGTTCCGGTCGGCATGCAATCTTGCCATCATGCACAGAGCCATGGGGCACAGACATGCATGCAGCCCTCGTTCGTTTTGACTCCACACCCCCACTATTGTCTTTGTCGTCTTTGTTTCTCATCAACTTCGCTGCAGAAAGGTTTCGATCATGACAGCCACCGCGAGCAAGCCCGCCAAGAAAAAGTCGAGTCTGGTCCCGCTGGGTGACCGCGTGGTCGTGGAGCGCGAGGAGAGCGAACAAAAGACCTCCGGCGGCATCCTGCTGCCTGATTCCGCCAAGGATAAGCCGGCCCGTGGCACTGTCGTCAGCGTCGGCGAGGGCAAGTTTGACGACAAGGGCCACCGCCACCCGCTGCAGGTCAAGCCGGGCGACCGCGTCGTGTTCACCAGTTATGCCGGCGAGGCCTTCAAGGTGGGCGACGATGAACTGTTGCTCATGCGAGAGGATGACATTCTGGCCGTGCTCGGCTGAGCACCGGTTTGAGTTCATCGCTCGTTCATTGCCACAACCGATCCAACGAAGCCTTCGTCAAGCCAAGCCTTCGTTAAGCATTCGACTTTCCCTTCTACCAATTCCCCTTCCGAGGAGATTCAACCCATGTCCAAGATGATGGCATTCGATCAGGAAGCGCGTGAGGCGATGCGGCGTGGTGTCGCCAAATTGGCCCGCGCGGTCAAGGTGACGCTCGGTCCCAAGGGACGAAACGTCATTCTGCAGAAAAGCTTCGGCTCACCCACGGTCACCAAGGACGGCGTGACAGTCGCCAAGGAGATCGACCTTGAGGACGTCTATGAGAACATGGGCGCCCGCATGGTTCGGGAAGTGGCCAGCAAGACAAGCGACGTGGCCGGTGACGGCACCACGACCGCCACGGTGCTCGCCGAGGCGGTCTTCAACGAAGGCCTGCGAGCCGTGGTCGCCGGTGTCAATCCGATTCAGATGAAGGCGGGCATCGAAAAGGCGGTGGAAGATATCGCCGCCAAGCTCAAGGACATGTCGATCCCCGTGAAGGGCAAAAAAGAGATGGCCCAGGTGGCGTCGATTGCCGCCAATAACGACATGGAGATTGGCGAACTGCTCGCCGAGGCCATGGACAAGGTCGGCAAGGACGGGGTGATCACGGTTGACGAGGGCAAGAGCCTGAAGACCGAGGTCGAATGGGTCGAGGGCATGCAGTTCGACCGCGGCTACCTCTCCCCCTACTTCGTCACGAGCCCGCAGCAGATGCAGTGCGTGCTCGAAGATTGCTACGTGCTCGTGTTCGAGAAGAAGATCTCGAGTGTCAAAGACATTGTGCCGCTGCTCGAGGCCGTGGTGAATGCCGGCAAGCCGCTGCTGATCGTTTCGGAGGAGGTAGACGGGGAGGCTCTGGCCACGCTGGTCATCAACCGGCTCCGTGGAACCTTCCAGGTCTGTGCAGTGAAGGCTCCCGGTTACGGCGATCGCCGCAAGGCGATGATGGAAGACATCGCGATCATCACTGGCGCAACGGCCGTGTTTGAAAACCTCGGCATGAAGCTGGAAAACCTCGGCCTGGCCGAACTGGGCCGGGCCAAGAAGGTGATCGTCGACAAGGACAACACCACGATCATCGAGGGTGCCGGCAAGACCAGCACGATCAAGTCGCGGATCGAGCAGATCCGTCACGAGATCGACGCGGCCACGAGCGACTACGACCGCGAAAAGCTTGAGGAGCGGCTGGCGAAGCTTGCTGGCGGTGTGGCGAAGATCAATGTCGGTGCCGCAACCGAGAGCGAGATGAAGGAGAAGAAGGCCCGCGTCGAGGACGCTCTCCACGCAACGAGAGCAGCCGTGGAAGAGGGCATTCTGCCAGGTGGCGGCGTCGCCCTGTTGCGGGCCAGCTCGCAGGTCAAGCCGAAGGGCCTCTCCGAAGACGAGACGGTCGGCTTCAACATTGTGGTTCGTGCCTGCCGGGCACCGGTCACAATGATCTCATCGAATGCCGGTCAGGACGGCTCGATCGTGTGCGAGAAGGTGCTCGCCGGAAGTGGCAACTTTGGCTACAACGCGGCCACCAACGAGTACGAAGACCTCGTCAAGGCGGGGGTCATCGATCCGGCGAAGGTGACGCGGACGGCGCTGCAGAATGCCACCAGTGTGTCGACGCTGCTGCTGACCAGTGATGCTCTGATTGCAGAGAAGCCGAAGGACTCCAAGCCGAAGGCCGGCGGTGGCGGCCACGGCGGCGACTACGACATGTATTGAGCCGGCATGACATGCCCAGCAGTGGGTATGTCCGGTCAATCGCGAAATCCAGGCCGGGGCGTCCGCTAGGACGCCCCGGTTTCATTAGGACACTCTGGTTTCATCAGGATGCCCCGATTTTATTTGGACGCCCCGGTTTTTTGTTGTGCCGTGCCGTGGCCTGCCTCAGGAGCGGCCGCGACTGCCAGCGGGCGCTTGGGCTTCGTGAGGCTGTCGATCGACACGAAGCCGTCGCCGCCCCCGGGCACTGGCGGCTGACAGGGGGCCGCGAAGAACCGCTTGGAGAGCGACCGGGCCAGCCAGACGGTGGCGGCGATCGAGACGACGATGGCGATGACATCCTGCATCGAACGTGGTTGCCTCAGCCGAGCAGTGCGGTACCGATCTGGTAGGTGGCGAAAGCTCCGAGCCATGCCAGCACGGTCATGTAGGTGAACGTGACAACGGGCCAGAGCCAACTGTTCGTCTCCCGGCCGATCACGACCAGCGTGCTCGCACACTGGGCGCACAGCGCGAAGAACACCATGATCGACAGGGCCACCGGCAGTGTGAAGACCTTGCGGTTGGTGCCGTCCCAGGTCGCTGCGCGGAGTCGACGCACCAGAGCCGTGCCCCCCTCCTCTTCCCCGGGATCGATGTCACCGAGGTTGTAAATGACCGCGAGTGTGCCCAACACCACCTCACGAGCTGGAAAGCTCGCGATCGCGGCGCACCCCAACCGCCAGTCCCAGCCGAGCGGCCTGACAAGGGGTTCGACGAGCCTCCCCATCCGTCCAAGCAGGCTCTGCCTCTGGGCGGCTCCACGGCGAAACCCGGCCAGACCGGCGTCGGTCTCAAACGAGGCCAATTGCTCAGCCACGTCGGCATGGTCGAGGCTGCTGGCGGGCAGGCTGGCCAACTGCGCGGCCAGGGCTGTGCGGGTGGCGGCCACGTCGGCCTCGATGGCTGCGTCGCTGTGCGGGTAGCTGGCCAGCGCCCAGATCACGATGCTCACGGCCACGATCAGCGTGCCGGCATTCTGGAGGAACGACCAGACCGCCTCGCGGACCCGCTCCAGCACGACCTGCCACCGCGGCCACCGCCAGCCGGGCAGTTCGAGAACGAAGGGCTGTGGCGGTCCACGAAACACGGTCCGTGAGAGGATCAGTGCCACGAGTGCCGCTGTCACCACGCCCACCGCGTACATGCCGGCGAGCACCAGCGCCGGCAGCCGTAGCCAGGAAAATCCAACTGGGATGTTGGGCACGAACGCCCCGCACAGGAGCAGGTAGACAGGCAGTCGGGCCGAGCAACTCATCAGGGGCGCGACCAGAATCGTCAGCAGCCTGTCCCGCGGGTTTTCGATCGTCCTCGCGGCCATGATGCCGGGAATGGCGCACGCGAAGCTCGACAGGAGTGGGATGAATGATTTGCCACCGAGCCCCACGCCGCACAGCAGCCTGTCCATGAGGAAGGCCGCGCGTGAGAGATAGCCGCAGCCTTCGAGAATTGCCACGAACAGGAAGAGCATCGCGATCTGCGGCACGAAGACCACCACGCCCCCCACGCCAGCCAGGACGCCATCGACCACGAGCGAACGGATCGCCCCGGGCGGCAAAAGCCCCCCGACCAAGCCGCTGACCCAGTCCATGGCCGAAGAGATGCCATCCATGAGCGGCGTCGCCAGCCAGAAGATCGACGAAAACATCATCAGCATGGTGGCGATGAACACGAGCGTGCCCCAGATGCGATGGGTGAGCACGTCGTCGATCCACTCACCGAGCGGCCTGTGGGCCGGCGTCTGCCTCTGCACAACGCCGGCCAGAAGCTCTTCAATCCAGGCGTAGCGGGCGATCGCCTCGCGGGCGGCCGGCTCGTGACGGGCGTCCACGGCCGAGAGATGGGCCTCAAAACCAGCCGGTGGCTGCGGGGTCGAGTCCATCACCGCCAGAATGGCGTCACCGAGGGCCTCGACCCCGACCCGCGTCGGCGCCACCACGCGGACGACCGGGCAGGCGAGACGGCGGCTGAGTTCCGCGGTGTCGATCGTGATTCCCTTTTGGGTGGCCACGTCGGTGAGCGTCAGGCCGATTACGGTCGGGAGCCGCAGGGCCAGTGCCTGAGTGGCGAGGTAGCAGTTGCGTTCGAGGTTGGTGGCATCAGCCACCACGACCACACAGTCAGGTGTGGGCACGCCGGCGAGGCGGCCTCGGAGCACATCCACAGCCACCTGCTCGTCAGGGCTTTTGGGCACGAGACTGTAGGTGCCCGGCAGGTCGATCAACTCGATCGTTCGGCCCCGATGGGTGAAACGGCCGAGTTTCTCCTCCACGGTCACGCCCGGGTAGTTGCCGATCCGCGTTGGAATGCCGGCCAGTGCTGAAAAAAGCGTGCTCTTCCCAGTGTTGGGATTGCCGAGCAGGGCAACAACCAGCGCACGGTCCTCCCTCCCGGCAGGCGAAGGGTTGCCATCAGGCGGAGCAGTGCCGTCAGGCTGAGGGCTCATGGGTTCCGTACAGATTACTTCGCGATGGCGACGCGGGCTGCCTCGTGGCGGCGGATCGAGAGTCGGTAGCCGCGAAGTTCCAGTTCCATGGGGCCTCCCAGCGGTGCTGTGCCGACAACGCGAACATTCACACCGGGCGTGAGCCCCATCTCCAGCAGCCGAAGGGAGGTCGAATCACTGCCCGACACGTCAGTAACGCGGGCCGTGGAACCGACGGCGACCTGTTCGAGTGACACGGGCTGGGCTCCCTGAAGTAGGAATGGCGGCAGGAATGGCGGAGAGACTGGCTACAAAGTGGCTACTGTGGCGAACAACACTCCGACTGAGACTACTGTTGAGAATGAGTCTCAATCAGTATGTAAGTGTAGAACCTTTCCCCGGCCCGGGCAACTGGTCGACTCGAAAGGAATCAGAAATGGCTGGAAACGGTCTCTTTGTGACGGGCACCGACACGGGCGTCGGAAAGACGGCGGTGACCGTGGCGATCGTGCGGAAGCTCGTCCGGAACCGGGGGCTACGGGTGGGTGTCTACAAACCGGTGTCGAGTGGCGTGGAACCGGGCCGCTTTTCCGAGAGCGATGCCGCCAGGCTCTGGGAGGCCGCCGGCCGGCCGCTCTCGATTGAAGCGGTCTGTCCGCAGATGTTTGCCGCTGCCATCTCCCCTCCCAGAAGTGCCCGTGCGGAGGGCCGTCTGGTGGATGAGCAACTGCTCCGCGCTGGGTTCGACGCCTGGCGAGACGCAAGCGACATCGTCATCGTCGAAGGGGCGGGAGGGCTGTTGTCACCGCTGGGCGACACGTTGCTCAACGCCGATCTGGCCCTCGACCTCGGCCTGCCGCTGGTCGTCGTGGATGCGGCGCGGTTGGGATCGATCGGACGAACGCTGGCCATTGTGGAGGCGGCGGCTGCCCGCGGGCTGCGGCTGGCGGCGGTCGTGCTTTCGCAGGTCGAGCCTCTGATCGAAGAACTGGCCAAAGACCTGGTTGAAGAATCAGCCTCCAACTTCGATGATCCCGCCAGCGGTTGGGCGATTGCGCGGGACAGCGCCAGCGATCTCGCTGAGCGACTGCGGCCCGTGCCGGTAGTGATGCTCAGTCACAATGCAGCCTCACTCGAGCCAGACCAAGACTGGCAGATGCTGTCGCGCGGATAGGAGCGGGTGGTATCAGCCCGCTGCAGACACGATGGGAGCCCGGCCCGCGTGCACCTGGCCGACAGGCTCGGCTTTCAGGTTGGCGATCGAGAGCCGCATCGACACCTTCCAGACTCCGTCGGCGTCGGGAGTGACGATCCAGTGGGGCATCACCACGACCGACTGGTGCACCAGTTCAAATCCACCCTCGGACTGGCTCACCGACTGGATCGGAAATGTCCACACTCCTGCTGCCAGACCGTTGCTCGGCTCGGAGAAGGCCAGTCGGGCGTCGATCCCGAGCCAGTCGTCGACCAGCCCGATCGCTCGGACGTCGGCCAGATCGAGCCGGCCACCAAGCTCACCAAGACTCCGCCGCGACTCGTCGTAGAAATACCTGCCCTCTGCCCTATCCGGCATGCCTGCGAAGTTGAACTCCACCGCCAGGTGCTGGCGGAAGTCGCGGGGCAGCCCCTCCAGCTTGTAGGCGATCTCAAGCGTCCGTGAGCCGGCCTCCAGCGTCACCGCCTTCGAAAGCATGAACGGGATGCCCCAGGCATTACCCGCCCGGGAGAGCAGGACCTGAATTCGCCCCGGGTTGCGGCGGACGCTCGCTTCATAGCCACCGGCCGCGAAATCACCGCGCTCGATCGCCGTGCCCTCGACGAGCGAGGCAGCAGCGACATCACAATCCCAGAAGTGATCGACAAGGCTCTTCCGCCGGGTGGAGTCGTAGCGAACCAGTCGCTCGAGCCCCTCCTGCTTGAAGCGTGCCACCTGCGAAGCATCGACCACGCTCCGGGCGTTTCCGGGGCCGGCCAGCACCTGCGCGTGGTAGGCCTCGGGCCGCCGGTCGAGGGTGGCGAGAAGGTTGTGCTCCTGATCCCGGAGGTCGAGTTCGTAGAGCATGCCGCCCCTGGCCGGCGCGATCCAGGCATCGAGGCCGTCGCTCGTCAGGCGGACCTCCGTCCGTCCATCGAAATCGTAGTCATCGGTCGCAGCCTCGACCCACGGGGCCCGCCGGTTCTCCGCCCGGTCGGCGGCGGTGTCGGCGATGATCAGCTCGCGATAGATGGCGTTGCGGAGATGCGGCAGGTAGATGCCACCGAAGGCACCGTGCCAGTAGGCGCAGTTGCACTGCCCGCGATAGAGCGCCTGAGTGGCCTGCGCGAGCGCTGCGGCTGCAGGGCCGCCAATGGCTGATTTGGGGGCTGATGTGGGGGCTGGTTCGGTGACCGAAAGCCGTTCGAGCCGCCGGCTCACGGACATCATTCGGGCATACATCTCATTGGCTTCGGGATACCGCATCCGGAAGTTTCGCCACGAGCCACCCCGCAGAAATCGGGCCACGCCAGCCAGCCGCGGATCCAAACCACAGGCCTTTCTTGCCTCGATGCAGGCCAGTTGTGATTCCGGCGGCAGCACCCACTCCATCATTTCGCGGTAGCTGCATTCGGGCAGCCAGACAGTGCCGGCCGGCGGCACATCGCGGACAACCTCCGACGGCAGGCACATCGAGATCCAGTCGGCGTTGGCCTCGAGCAATCCAAAAAAGGTCTCCAGCCAGCCCTCGTCGAAACAGGCCTTCCGCGTGTCGGGCCAGACACCGAACTTCTCGCCGTCGTCGCCGAAAACAGCCAGCGCCCCATGTCGGCGGGAGGCCAAGAACCGCAGATGGTCGATCGTGGCCTGCGGCGCGGCAAATGGGATCACGTAGCGAAGGTGCTCGCTCACCGGGAAGACGGCGAGGGTGGCACCGTCGCCCTCGGTCAGCCAGTAGCGATCGAGCTGCTCGTCGGGAAGCCCGGCCGCCTTGAAGTGGGAGTCGTCGAGGATCGTCCACTCGATGCCGGCGGCGGCGATGTCGCGGGCCATGCCCGGATCCCAGACCCGCTCAGCCACCCACATGCCGGTGACCTTCGTCTGGAACCGACGCTCGAGCCACTCCGTCGACATTCGAATCTGGCCGATGCGGTCCCGGGCCGGCAGCATGGCCAGCACAGGCTCGTAGAACGCCCCGCCGACGATTTCAATCTGTCGTTCGGCGACCAGTCGGGCCACCCGATCGAGATAGTCTGGGTGGTGTCGTTCGAACCACTCGGCCAAGGGACCGCTGGTGTGGAGTGCCAGACGAATGCCGGGATGGCGTTCGAGCAGTGCCAAAAAAGGTAGATAACTGTCCTGGTAGGCCTGTTCGATAACGCCGTCGAAGTTGCCTACGGGCTGATGGTCGTGGAGAACGAAGACAAGCCGGACGGCGGGCGACATGATGGCAACCGGGGGTTGGCGCAAAAAGTGTGTGTCGAGATTGTCAGGGCTGATGCCCCCCGCGCCAAACGGGTTTTTGGTATTTGGGGGCGATCCGACCCCCTGCGTGCCGCTGGTGGGACGGCTGGTGCCGGCTGGGAAACCTGGATGGGACGCGTTCACGCGTCGCGGAGCCGTCGGGCCGAGTCCTGCGGCGTGGCCGTCGTGATGTGACAGCCGGCTCCCAGTTCGAACCCGGCTAGACCATTGATCCGTGGCATGATCTCCAGGTGCCAGTGCCACCGGGCAGGGGCGGCCGACGCAGCGGCTGTGCCGGCGGGCTGTGCATGCGGTGGTGCATGATACGGTGGCTGATGGAGCCACCAGTTGTAGTCGGCCTGGGGAACGAGCCTGTCGAGCCGAGCAACGAATGACTGCGTCAGTGCGGCAAGTGCCGCCACGCGGTTCGGGCTGGTCGCGTGGAAGTAGGGCTCGGCCGTCTGCGGCAGGATCCAGGTCTCGAAAGGCTGCCGCGGGGCGGGCGGCACCACCATCACCAGATCGCTCTCTTCTGCAACGATTCGCCCGTCGTCGGCGGCCTGCCGCAGCAGTTCGCCAAATGGATCGCCAAATGAATCACCAAGTGGATGACCAAGTGGATCACCAGAGCAACCCATCGCTGTCAGTTCGGCCTGGATCGCGGGCGGCACGAAGTCGAGGCCGACGAGCTGGCTGTGCACGTGTTCCAGCGATGCCCCCGCACGAACGCCAGAGTTTTTGAAGACCGTGGCCCAGGCGATGTCGTCACGTTGCGAGAGCAGCGCAAGCCGCTCCTGACAGAGCTCCCACACCCCCCGCCAGTCGTCGGGATCGATTGCGAGAATGCTCCGCAGATGGGCAGGCGATTCGATGACGACGTCGTGCACGCCGCGGGCAGGCCGCGGGGACTGCGTCGCACCATCCGCAGCCGTCGGGCTCGAGGTGGCAGCAGTGACGATCGGAAACCGGTTGGGAACGATCCGGGCCCGCCAGGGCTCAGCATGGGACCGGGGTGTCCGGAGCAGGTCGGGGGGGGTGAGCGACTCGTTGCCAACGCAGAACGGGCAGCGGACCTGCTGGCCGGCCAGCTCGTTGGGCCGATCGGCCCGCTGCGGGGCAACAAACACGGTCCGCGTCGTGAGCGGATCGTGGTGAAGCTGGGGCATGTCGTGGTGGGAATGCATGGAGCTTTTGAATGCCCAGATTGAAGGCCCGGATTGAATGCCCGGATTGGGGGCCGTACACTCTCGGTTCTTCCCCGGAGAACCTTACCATGCTTACCGTCGGCGATGACTTTCCCCATTACTCCGCCCAGGCCTGCGTCGGCACCGGCAAGGACGACGTCAAACTGCTCACCAACGCCGATTATGCCGGCCGGTGGGTCGTCTATTTCTTCTACCCGAAGGATTTTACGTTTGTCTGCCCGACGGAAATCGCGGAATTCAACAAGCAGGTAAAAGCCTTCGGCGACCGCGACACGAGCGTCGTGGGTGGCAGCACCGACAACGAGTATTCCCACCTCGCCTGGCGGCGGGCCCATCCTGATCTGGCAGACCTGGCATTCCCGCTGATTGCAGCCCAGAAACTCTCGGCAGCGCTCGGGATTCTCGAAAAGACCGAGGGCTACTGCCTGCGGGCCACCTTCATTGTCGATCCCAACGGTGTGATCCAGTGGGTCGATGTCAACCAGGGCCGCGTGGGTCGGAATGTGGCCGAAGTAATGCGGGTGCTCGATGCCCTCCAGAGCGACGAACTCTGCCCCTGTAACTGGAAAAAGGGCGACCCTTACGTGAAGGTAGGGGCCTGAGAACGAGGTGGCTGGCATGGCCGAGCGGCAGCGGGCTACGGCCCGGTCCTGGTCGCGGAAATTCGGCGATGCCTTCCGCGGTCTCTCCAGAGCCGTCCGCAGCCAGACAAGTTTCGCTGTTCATCTGGTGATGGCGGGGGCTGTTGCAGCCGCTGGGGCGGTTTTCCAGGTCTCCCCGGGCGACTGGTGCCTGCTGACACTGGCCATCGGCCTCGTGTTGATGGCGGAGATCATCAACACGGCAATCGAATCGTTGGCCCGAGGTCCGGGGAGCCGGCGACATCCGCGGTTGCGTGACGCGCTCGACATGGCAAGCGCGGCTGTGTTGGTGGCCGCAATTACGGCCGTCGTGGTTGGCCTGATCGTGTTTGGCCCAAGGTTATTGGTGTGGGTGCTACGCTGAACCTGTCGCCACGATTTTTAACTTGTGGCATTGATGCCGGGGCCACGGTCAAGTTGAAAACTTGCCGCCACTGAGGCAAAAAGAAAACCGCGACAGCGGTTCACGCTGTCGCGGCTCTTTGTGTTTTAAACTCAGTCCTGCGGCTCAGGCGAGGCTGGCCTCGATCGCCTCGAGACGAGCCCGGGACCGACGACGGGTCCAGGTGCTCCACCCCAACATCGCCATGCCGATGCCGGCAAAGACCATGGTCGACGGCTCAGGAACGGCGTAGAGCACGCCGGCATTTGGTCCACTGGTAAAGAAGGCAAACTCACGGCCGCTGCCGAGGTATGGAGACTCCCAGCGGTCTGCATCAACCTTACTGAAGGTGAGATCCCCATACACTCCCGACATCGTGACCGAAGTAAAATCCCCGGAAAGATTTGCGGTGTCTACAGCGAATAGCGTCCAAGTATCCCCGAGCAGATCAGCGTCAAACCCGGTCGGTTCATACTCCATGGCGATCACAAGAGACCCACCAAAGGTTGTGGTCCCGGTCACTGTCACGGAATCAAAGATGCCGTCACCAACGGCGAGGGCAGTCGTGGAACTCGGGTTCAGCGTGAGATTGCCGTTGAGCGTTAGGCTACCGAAATCAACGACTGATCCAGGCAGCAGTGTGCCGGAGACGGTCAGGCTGTTGAGTGTCGAGCCGGCAATGCCGGTGTTTAGGATCGCACCACTGTCGATGACAACGTCGGCGCTTCCGATGTTGGCGGCGATCAGAACACTGCCACTGCTCGCCGTCAGAATGCCGGAATAGGTATTCACTTTTGCGTTGTTGATCTCCAGTTGGCCGGAACCCGTCTTGGAGACATTGGCCGTACCAGCCATCAGCGATTGAATGAGCAGTCCGCTGGCCCCCGTATTAATCGTGCCGGCATTTGAAAACTCCGCAATTGGATTGCCGCTCGCATTGCCGATTGTCTGAAGAAAAGCCGAATCGTTCGTGATCGAACCAAGAACAATCTTCGAACTTGCGTTTCCACCGCTGATCGTAAAAGTCGTCGTCGCACCGGCATCGAAGGTGAGGCTATTCACCTGAAATGTGCTCCCGGAATTCACGGTCGCACCCGGTCGCGTTGAGCCAGAGAAAGTCAGGTCGTTACTTGTGGCGGGGATTGGCGCGACGTCCCCAACCCAGTTGCTGACAGTCGTCCAGTTGTTGTTGCCGCCGCCGCCGTCCCATGTGAATGGCGCTGCAGCAGCCATGCCCGATCCCAAACCAGACAAACCCAAACCAAACAAATTCAGACCAGACGCAACGACCACTGCGACAAAGGCACATGCCCGCAAACGGTAGGCAATGGAACTCAGCATGAGGCGGGACATCGGGAAGATTCGAGCGGCGAATTTCTGTAGGTCGTTCATAAGTACACGAAGCCTGAATTGGAATTTCGGCGGGATATGGCAGACGAGCCGACATCTTACGCCATCCGGGGGAGGTGGTCAACATCGCGGCCGCCCAGCAGGCAAGGTCCGGAAACTCCCCGGCGAATGAGATCCCCCAAGAAAGGGGTTTAGGGTATAGGCTGGGGGGCGGAGTCTCGCAGGGGAATACTACTCGCAGGGAAATACTTATGAGAGCGGCCAACGGCCGATCCTGCCATTGACCGATGCAGCAGCCGCGGAATAGGTTTCCCATCTTGCCACGGCTGAGCGTCAGCTTTGTGGTTTTTCGGTTTTTCGGCGGAGGATTTTTCGATGGGAAAGCTGCTGGCTGAGGCGATTGGCACCTTTTGGCTTGTTCTGGGGGGCTGCGGGAGCGCCGTGCTGGCGGCCGCATATCCAGAACTCGGCATCGGTTTTCTGGGAGTGTCGCTTGCCTTTGGTCTGACCGTGCTCTCCATGGCCACCGCGATCGGCCATATTTCCGGCTGCCACTTGAATCCCGCGGTCACCGTTGGACTGGCGGCCAGCGGCCGTTTTCCGGTCGCCGAGATTCCAAAATTCATCCTCGCTCAGGTGGTGGGGGGAATCGTGGGCGCCGGCGTGCTGTATTTAGTCGCCAGCGGGCTGCCCGGCTTCGATGCGGCAACGACCGGTTTCGCGTCCAACGGCTTCGCGGAACACTCGCCCGGCGGCTATCCCTGGCAAAGCTGTTTCATCATCGAGACGGTGCTGACAGCCGTTTTTCTCTTTGTGATCCATGGGGCGACTGACAAGAAGGCCGGCAGCATGATCGCGCCGATCGCGATCGGCCTGTGCCTGACGCTGATCCACCTGATCAGTATCCCTGTCACCAACACCTCGGTGAATCCTGCCCGCAGCACTGCGACCGCGATCTTCCAGGGTGGCTGGGCGTTGCAGCAACTGTGGCTTTTCTGGGTGGCCCCGATTGTCGGCGGCATCCTGGGCGGGGCCATCTATAAGGCCGTGGCCGATTCACACGACTGACAGCGTGGATTCGGAGGGTTGAGCCGGCCGCCACGCGGGGTCGGCTCAACTCACGGACAAGTTGAAAACTTGCCGCCACGAAGAGAGGCTCGTGGCTACGAAGAGAGGCTGGTGGCGATTATGAACGGAGCCGCAGCGTCTGTCTCCCGTGGCCGCGAGTTTTTAACTTGCGGAATCCATGCCAGGGCCGCCACGAGGCCCGAAACCGGTCGCCACGAGAGCACGACACGAGCGTTGCAGCCGCCCGCTACTTTCGCAGGTCGTAGCAGAAGATTCTGTCCTGTTCGCGGATGTAGAGTCGGCCGTCGAGAATCACTGAGTGCGACCAGCTCGGCCGGGCATCGCTGCCCGGGATCTTGAACGTCGCCAGCTCTTCGTAGTCGGCCGGATCGGCCTTCGCCAAGGCCACTGTTCCATCGGCAAACCGCACGTAGAGATGGTCGTCGGCCGCCGTCACCGTGGCCGATCCCTTGCCGCTGCCACGCTTCTTCCAGACGATCTTCCCCGTCATCAGTTCCGCGCAGAAAGGAATGCCCGCATCGTCGGAATCGCCATAGAGGTGGTCACCCACCAGCACAATTCCACCATGCTTGTTGGCAAGCTCCTTTTTCAGCCCGTAGATCTCTTTGATCGTGACGCCGCCATCGGGGCCCGGCACCTGCTGCAGCAGGGCGCCACCCCGTTTGTAGCCGGCTGAAAAGAAGACCAGATCACCGCGGACGATCGGCGTGGGGATGACGGCCGTCGTCTGGTCGATCGGATAGGCCCACTGGAACTTGCCAGTCTGGGCGTCGACGGCGAAGGCGCCTGCCGCCGTGGTCTGCACGTAGACCTTCCTGCCCCCAGTCTGGCTGGAGAGTGGCTGGCTGATCACGATCGACGAGTGGCCGGCACCACGGTCGCCCTTCATCGGGCACGACCAGAGGAGCTTGCCGGTCTTCTTGTTGAGCGCCACCATCGTGGCCTGCTCACCCCCGGGCGTGCAGACGAGCCGGTCGTCGTCGACCAGTGGCGACTCACTCGAACCCCATGAATCCCCCTTCTTGCCCCCAAACGTGGCCATGAGATCGACCCGAAACCGCTCCTTGCCGTTTCCCGTCGCGCAGGCCACGAGTTGACCGAAGGGCGTGATCACGTAGACCATGTCGCCATCGACCGTTGGCGTGCTCCGCGAACCCTGCCACGACTCGGCACCGGCCGACCAGGGCTGGCCAGTCTTTGTCTTCCAGAGTTGCTTGCCGGTCTCCCGTTCGAAGCAGGAGAGATATTCGTCCTTGTCGTCGGCAGTCGAGAGGCCATCACCGAGCGTGTAGATCTTTTCTCCCGCGATCGCCAGGCTCGCGTAGCCCCGGCCCGCTCCGGCAGCCTCCCAGACGAGCCGGGGCCCCTCGGTTGGCCAGGATTCCAGCAGGCCCGTGTCGGGAGCGACACCGGTTCTCTCCGGTCCACGAAAGGTCGGCCAGTCGGCGGCCGAACCAGCGGCCGGCGGCAGCAGCATCGCCAGCAGCATTGCCAGCAGCTCGAGGGCCTTGCGGAAGGCGGCTCCGCCAGGCAGGGCGACGGGGCACCTGGCGGCTGGCACGTGGATGTTCGAGAGGGGCATGAAAAGGCTCCTTGGGGAGGCGACACCATTCAAAAGGGTATAGGGGCTGGATAACCGACCGGTCAACCTATTGAATAGGGAGAGTGAATAGAGGGAGTTGTTTCCTCCGGAACGTTTTCCAGGCCGCATTCGAGGAGCCGTCGCACCGTGTCCGCATCCGCCTCGCCCGCACCCGATTCACCCATTCCGTCTTCCGCCCCCGGGGCACTCGGCTGTGGATTGCCTTTTGGGCAACGCGTCTCCGTCGAGCAGGTCGAGGAGGGGCATGAGCTGGCGCCGAAGTTCGACGCCCAGGGGCTGATCCCCTGCGTGACCACAGACTACGCATCGGGCGAGGTCTTGATGGTGGCGGTGATGAATCGTGACGCGCTGGCCAAGACGATCGAGACAGGCGAGGCCCACTACTGGAGCCGCAGCCGGCAGCAGCTCTGGCACAAGGGCGCCACCAGCGGGCTGGTGCAGAAGGTGGCTGAGATGCGGATCGACGACGACCAGGATTGCGTCTGGCTGCGGGTCGCGATCGCCGGCGGCGCCAGCTGTCACGTCGGCTACCGCTCCTGCTTCTACCGCAGGGTGCCGGTTGGTGCCGAGCGGACACAGGGCACGGCACTCGAATTCACCGAGCAGGCCAAAGCCTTCGACCCCAAGGATGTCTACGGCGACGCCCCGAATCCGACACAGCTGTGATCCCGTCGCTTACGCTCAGGGCTTGTATGGGAGCGATGCTCCGTACCTTGGGCGTGATCAAAGGATGAGACCCGTGGCGGCAAGTTTTTAACGTGCGGAATCTGTCAACAACAAGATGCAATCTTGTTGCCACGGGGGAGCTTCACGGGGCCGGGGTGGCTTGTTCATCGTCTCCAGGTTCTTCGACCGGCTCGGGCGGCGTGGCTGCGGCCAGTTCGCGGGCCAGAGCGAGATTGCGGCGGACGCCGTTGTTCGAGGCCTCGTCTGGAATCTGTTCCAGAAGTGCCACCGCCTCCGCAGCCCGGCCCGTCTCGATCAGACAGCTGGCAAGGTTGTTGAACGGCTCGATCCGGTGTGGATAGCGGTTGGCCGCCAGACTGAAACACTCGATGGCCTCGTCGAAACGTCCGGTGCCGGCGTAGAGGATGCCGAGGTTGTTGATGACATACATGCGGTTGGGGTTGTCGATGCGTGCCTGCTCCAGGCACACGATCCCCTCGGCGACGTGGCCCAGCCGCACCTGGGCCATGCCCTCCAGAAACGCCACGGGGCTGACGAGCGGATCGAGGGTTTTCCAGGATGTCCGGGCCCGCCGTGCAGCCGCGAGCATCTCCTCCCACCGGCCCAGCCGCCAGGCCCGTCGCGCCACGATCACATCCTTCTCCTGCCTGATCGCCGCCAGGGAGTAGACGATGCCCATGCCGAGGGCTGCCACGAGCAGGGATGCGATCACCAGCCATCCGTAGCCACGGGTGCTGCGGGCTGGCAGGCCACCAGCCACCGGCCGAACGGCATGGTTCTGAACCGTGACAACGGCCAGAAGCAGGGCGAGATAGACCTGATGATTGATGCGTTCCAGTGGGAAATCAAAGCAGGACAGCGTGACGTAGGAGACGAGCCCCATCAGTGCCGCCAGGCTGAGCCACCGTTCGCCCGGCTGCTCTGCCTGTGGAAGGGTTGTGCGGATGCCGGCGAAGGCGGCCACCAAGCAGCCTGCGAACAGCACGATGCCGAGCACCCCCTTCTCCACGAAGACCCAGAGAAAGTCGTTGTGGGGCTGCACCCAGTTGGTGTGCACGTTGGAGAAGTCGAGGTCGTCGTCGCCGTAGTATTCGTGGAGTCGGACCGTGAAGTTGCCAGCCCCTACGCCCGTGAGCGGATGGTCGGCGATCATCCGCGACGTGATCCCCCAGATCATCAATCGGCCCCCCTCGCGCGGCATCGCGTCGGGACCAGCCGGGGCCACAAAGATGCTGCGAAACCGCTGGGCAAAAAAGTTGTCGGCCGGAGCGGTGGCGAGGCCGCCGGCAAGCGTGATCACGCCCCCGAGGCATGCGGCGGCCAGCAGGCGGCGGGCCCGCGCGGACAGGCCGAACCAGGAGGGGTGGAGCAGCAGCACACCAACCACGGCCGCTGCCCCGGCGAGCACGGCCAGCCAGGTCGCCCGCGATTGTAGGAGCAGAATCATCACGAGCATCGATGCCGCCACGATGGCCGCCAGCCCTCGCCATGCCCCGCGGAGGAGCACCACGCCACAGAGACACCACGGGAGCATCAGGCTGAGCATGCCGGCGTAGAGGTTCACGCTCGACATCAGTGCCGTGATCTGCTCCATCGCCCGGCGGCCGTGGATGCCCACGCCAAGTTGCGTGACGATTTCGTAACCGCCCACTGCGACGCCGATCAGTCCGGCGACGATCACCAGCCGAAGAATCTGCTCCTGCCAGCGGGGCACGATCGGCAGGAGAAGGCACGACAGGCAGAGCGTCAGAAACGTCGCCAGCGTGCGGAAGACGTCGGTGAATCCGGCAGAGATGTTGACGGCGAACACGAGCGAAACGCAGGTGACGAGGAGATAGCCGGCGAAGAGGGGGATGACCGGCTCGCGAAGCACGGAGAAGTCGAGGAGGCGACCGATCTGCGGCAGGCTCACGACGACGACCGACACCGTCAGGCAGACGAGCAGGGCCAGCAGTCTGGGAATCAGGCTGACGTCGATGGCCCGCGAGTCGACCAGACTATTGAGGACGACCAGCACAAAGCCGAAGAAGAGCAGAAACAACGTCTGGGAAACCGGGGCCCCCGCGGAGGCGTCATGGCCGTGGCCATGACCCGGACTCGGACCGCTGGCCGGGGCGGCATGTATGGAGGACGGTGTATTCAGGGCGTGCGGATGTGTCATGCGAGTGCTGCAGCATGATCCGGATCGTGACGCAGGGGAAGCGCGAACGGCCGGGGCCGAAAGCCGAAATCCCGTCTGGCCGCATCGTGATCAAAGACGAGATCCACGTTCATGCGGGCGGCCATTGCAGGCAGGAGCTCGAGCCGCCGCAGCCAGCCCGCTCGTGGCAGCCAGCTCACCAGTTGCAGCCAACTCACCAAGGGGGCGGCGGCCCGGATCAGCGGTAGGGGAATCGTGACGAGCTTCGGATGACGGTCGAGCCAGACAAAGATCCGCTCCACCATCTCCCGGTAGGTGAGCGTTTCGCCGCCCGAAAGTTCGTAGGTGTCACGGAGACCTTCGGTGGCGATCGCCGCCTGGCAGGCCGCGGCGATATCGTCGGCATGGACGGGCTGCCGCAGGCCTTTCGCGGCGCCCGCCACCGGAAAAAATCCACAGCGGCGGATGAAGCTGGCGATCGCTGCGACATTCCGGTCGTGGAGCCCGTCGTAGATCATGGTCGGGCGGAGAATCGTGGCAGGGATGCCGCGGGCGCGGGCCCAGTCGATGACCTCAGCCTCGGCGGTGGCGAGCCGCGCGGCGAGTGCCCGCTCGGGAGCGGCGGCGGATGCCTGCTTGGTGAGGCGGCTTGTCGACGAGACCGCGATGAGTCGCCGGGCCCCCGACGACTCCAGGAGCGAAAAGTGCTCGGGAACGGCCCAGAGCGGGCAGACCGCGATCCACTGCGGGATCGACGTTCGGTCCATGCCGTGACCGGCGGCGAGCCTGTGCCAGATGACGCCGTCGGTCGCACCTGCCGCACACGCCGCCGCGATGTCCCTGGAAAATGCGAATACCTGGCGAGCGGAGCCGTTTTGTTCGGGCACTCCGGCTTTCACCAGTCTCGCGAGCACCAACCGCCCGACGAAGCTTCTGCCACCCAGCACCCCGACTGCCTCCGTGGCACCTCTGCTCCATGCCATCTGTGGCTATCTGCGCTTGTGCGGTGGGGGTTGGGGGTTGGTACAGGATTCAGTGGGCGTCACCCACGAGAACGGGATCGACAGGATACAGCCGAATCAAGCCCGTGGCTTGTGGTTCAAGACGTCAGCGGCCGGGTCGAGATGGCGATCGGCATCACGGCATGGTCGAGTGGCGTCTGCTGGGCAGACGAACCGTTCCCCTGGAAACGTTCAAACCGCTGCCGGGCTCGGCTTCGACGCAGGCGTTCGCAGGCCGAGGCAGCCTGAATTCGCGTCACGACGGCGGCAAATCTCAGCCAGACGCCGACAGTCACCAGCTGCATGAGCCCGGCTGGATACTGGTGGCGGAAATGTTTGTGGTAGAAGCGGACCATGCCCTTGTGTTTGTGCCACTCCACGAACACCGGCCGTTCTCGGCTGCACTCCCCCTTGAAATGCACGATCGGTGCATCGGGCACGAAGAGAATCTGCCAGCCATGCGACCGCGCCCGCATGCAGAGGTCGAGATCCTCGCAATGCAGGAAATAGCCTTCGTCCATGAGACCGAAGTCGTCGATGGCCGCCCGCGAGACGAGCATGCAGGCTCCAGAGATCGCCTCGACCGACAGTGGTGCCTGCGGGAGCGGCTGTTGATGGAGATGAAAATCATTGAACAGTTTCGGCCAGCGTCGCGACAGGCGGGCGAGACCGAAGGCCCGCACGAACGACCGCCACGGGGTGGGAACGGCCCGGCGGCCCCCGCCCTGCTCGCGGCCATCGGCATAGGTGAGCAGACCACCAGCCATCGCGGCCTGAGGGTTTTTCTCGAGCGACTCGCACAGTCGGGGCAGCGTGCCGGCCGCGAGCACGCAGTCGGGATTGAGAAACAGAAGCAGCGGCTGGGTGGAGAGTTCCGCGCCGAGGTTGCAGCCGGCGGCGAAGCCGAGATTCTCCGCTGAGCGGATCGCGTGGAGTCGCGGATGCGACTCAAACTCCGCCAGCACAGGCTCGAATCGTTCCGGATCGGAGGCATTGTCGACGAGCACGACCTCGGCAGCCTGGGCGAGCACCGACTCAAGGCAGTCGGCCAGAAGGCGGCCCGCATTGTGGTTGACGATCACGACGGTGACCGGCGAGAGCACCGCCTGCGGTACAGGCTCATGTCGAGCCACCGCCCGAGGGCGGTCGCCGACACGCGTTTGTTTCTCTGCACGATTCGTCGTTTTCGCAAGCATTTCGGGAGCCCAGCTACTGCGTACCATTTCGCCTTTACTATGGTGCGAAAATGCCCGCGAGGCGCGGAAAAAGTAAAAACTAGAATAGTTTGGAGAAAATGGGCAAGCAAGGATGGCACAAAAATGGGCTGGGGCATATTTTTGACGAAGCACCAGACCAGGTTTCTATGCCCATGAAAAACGGCGAATTCGCTCGAGGCGGCTGCCGAGGATGCCCCCCCTAGGTGGTGTACGGCAGCATTCGACACATAGCGGGCACGGTATCCCGCCAGTCGGAGCCTGAACCCCAGGTCGACGTCCTCGAAGTAGCAGAAAAAGTCCTCGTCGAACCCCCCCACTTCGTCGAAAGCCGCTTTGCGATAGAGGGCAGCGGCGGCACAGGGGGAGAAAATTTCGGCGTCCTGGTGATCAGCGGCTGTCAGGCGGCAGCCATGTCCGGCCCGCCACGACAGGCCACTGATGTGGTAGACATCCCCCAGACCATCAATGAGGTCGGGCGTGCCGGCGAGCATTTGCCGGGAGCCAAAGGCCGCGGTGTCTGGGTGGGCGCGGGCGGCATCGAGCAGCGCCGAAAGCCAGCCCGGTTCGGGGAAGGCATCGGGATTCAAGACCGCAACGAACTCGTCGTCGCACATCGCAACGGCCCGGTTGTTGGCCGCGGCGAAGCCGAGATTCTCCCCGGCCATGTGAAACAGAATCCGTGGAGCCAGACGGCTGTCCTGCTCGGCCAGTTGCCGTGCTGTGTCTGCCGAGCCGTCCGTGCTGCCGTTGTCGATCACGACGATCCGCGTGGGCAGAATCGACTGTGCTGCGAGGCACGTAAGACATCTCGACAGGCAGTCGCCGCCGTTGAAGTTGACGATGATGACGGCCACGTTTGCGGAGCCACGGTCGTGCATGCGGTTCGGGCTCAGAAAGTCGATGCGCGGGATGCACCGGCCGTGGCGACGGCAAACGGCAGACCGGCGGCATCCTTGATCGAGAGAATCGGCTGCCCGACGAGCGGCCAGTCAATGCCGAGCACCGGATCGTTCCAGGCCACGCACCGCTCGCCTTCGGGCAAATAATAGTCGGTCGTTTTGTAGAGGACTTCCGCGGTGTCGGAGAGCGTGAGAAACCCGTGGGCCAGACCGGGCGGAATCCAGAGCTGTCGGTGATTGTCGGCGGAGAGTTCCACACCCACCCAGCGACCGCATGTCGGCGAATCGGAGCGGATGTCTACGGCGACGTCGAACACCGCTCCCGCCACCACCCGCACGAGCTTTCCCTGCGGCTGCTCGACCTGATAGTGCAGACCGCGGAGCACGCCGCGGTGGCTGCGGCTCTGGTTATCCTGCACAAAACCTGCCACCCCGCCGATCGCGGCCTCGAACACGCGCTGGTTGAAGCTCTCGAAGAAGCAGCCGCGGCTGTCGCCGTATACCGTCGGCGTCAGCAGCAACACGTCGGCAATGAGAGTGGGGGTGACTTGCATGGGCGCAGGGAGTGTTGCGTGTTTGATGGGCCGGTCAGTTTCGCAAGTCGGTCGGGTTCGCACGCTGGTCATTGTCGCAAGCCGGTCAGTAGACGCGATCCTGCATGATATCCAGCAGGTATTCACCATAGCCGCTCTTGCAATAGCCTGCGGCCAGGGACGCGAGCTGGGCATCGTCGATCCAGCCATTCCGCCAGGCGATCTCTTCGGGGCAGCAGATCTTGAGGCCCTGCCGCTTCTCGAGCGACTGGATGAACTGCCCCGCCTCCAGCAGGCTATCGTGCGTGCCGGTGTCGAGCCAGGCATCACCGCGGCCCAGGATCTCGACGTGGAGTTGTCCACAGTCGAGGTAGGCGCGGTTGACGTCTGTGATCTCGAGTTCTCCCCGCGGAGAGGGCCGGATCTGTCGGGCGATTTCCACGACCTCGCTGTCGTAGAAATACAGACCCGTGACGGCGTAGCGACTCCGTGGCTTCGCCGGTTTCTCCTCGAGCGTCTTTGCCCGTCCCGCCGCGTCAAACTCGACCACGCCGTAGCGGTGTGGATCGGCCACGGCGTAGGCGAACACGGTCGCGCCGTCCGGCCGGGCGTCGGCAGACCGCAGCCGCTCCGCGAGACCGTGCCCATAAAAGATGTTGTCCCCCAGCACGAGCACCGACGGACTGTCGCCGATAAAGTCGGCACCGATGAGGAATGCCTGCGCCAATCCCTCGGGCCGTGGCTGAACGGCATACTCGATCCGCATACCCCAGTCGCCGCCATCCCCGAGCAGGCTGCGGAATCGCGGGGTATCGTCGGGCGTGGAGATGATCAGCACCTCCCGGATGCCCGCGAGCATGACCGCGCTGAGCGGATAATAGATCATCGGTTTGTCGTAGACCGGTAGCAGCTGCTTCGAAACGGTTCGCGTCACCGGATAGAGCCTGGTGCCGGATCCGCCGGCGAGAACGATTCCCCTGCGGTTCATGTGTTTGATTCTCCCGAGAGGAGGGTGGCGACGACCTGTTGCACATCGGTCTGCCAGGCGGGCAGGCTCGTCTCGAACGTATGCTGCAGTTTGGCGGTGGCGAGCCGGGAATTGGCGGGCCGTCCAGCGGCCTGCGGCCATGCCGACGAGGGGATGGGACGGATGCCGCCGGCCGCGACCCGTAACGGGAAGCCGCCGGCCCGGGCCGTGGCTGCGATAAACTCCGCGTAGCCGTGCCAGGAGGTCTCCCCCGAGGCCGTGAGATGATAGAGACCGCTAGCGGGCGGCTCGTGCTCCGCGGCCGCCAGTCTCTGGATCGCGGTGGTTGTGACCGTGGCGATCCGGGCAGCACTCGTCGGCGCCCCGATCTGATCGGCTACCACGGCGACTTCGTCGCGGTCCTGCAGGAGTCTCAGCATGGTGCTGATGAAGTTTGCGCCATGGGCCGCGTAGACCCAGCTGGTGCGGAATATCAGATGTTTGCAGCCGCTGGCCGCAATGAGCTGCTCGCCGGCGAGTTTCGTGGCGCCATACACATTGAGAGGCCCCGTGGGATCGGTTTCGACATAGCGGCCGGGTTGTGTGCCGTCGAAGACGTAGTCGGTCGAATAGTGAACAAGCCAGCCACCGAGCCGGGCCACCTCGTCGGCCATGACCCCAACGGTCTCGGCGTTGATCTGGTGGGCCCGCCCCGGCTCCGACTCGGCCCTGTCTACGGCCGTGTATGCGGCGGCGTTGACCACGAGGTCGGGGGACTCACGTCGCAAGATGGCCCGCACGCTATCGGGCCGCTCCAGATCGGCTTCGGCGCGTCCGCAGGCCACCAGCCGACACAGCGGGGCGAGCACCTGCTCGAGTTCGCGGCCGACCTGACCGCTCCTGCCAAACAGCACAATTTTCATGATGGATACTGCCGATCGATCCACTGCCGGTAGCCGCCGCTGGTCACGTCGGCCACCCAGTCCTGATGGTCGAGATACCAGCGGACTGTCTTGCGGATGCCGGTCGCGAAGGTTTCGGCGGGACGCCAGCCGAGATCTCGTTCCAGCTTCCGGGCATCGATTGCATAGCGGCGGTCGTGGCCAGGGCGGTCCCTCACAAACTCGATCTGATCGGCGTAGCGTCCGCCGTCGGGCCTCGGCTGCTCCTCGTCGAGGATGCCGCAGAGCATCCGCACCACGTCGATATTCGCCTGCTCGTTCCAGCCACCGATGTTGTAGGTCTCACCGGGTCGGCCGGCCGCCAAGACCCGCCGGATCGCGCTGCAGTGATCTTTGACATAGAGCCAGTCACGCACCTGCCGGCCATCCCCATAGATCGGCAGCGGTCGGCCGGAGAGCGCATTGAGAATGCACAGCGGGATCAGTTTTTCGGGAAAGTGAAAAGGACCGTAGTTGTTCGAACAGTTGGTCGTGAGCACCGGCAGGCCGTAGGTGTGGTGGTAGCTGCGGACGAGGTGGTCGGCGGCCGCCTTGCTGGCTGAATAGGGGCTGCTCGGCTCGTAGCGATGCCGTTCGGTGAATGCCGGGGCTTCGGGGGCAAGAGAGCCGTAGACCTCGTCGGTCGAAACCTGGACGAACCGGAAGTCCTCCCGTTGGCCGGCATCGAGGGCTGACCAATGTGCCCGGGCCGCCTCCAGGAGCCGGAACGTGCCCAGAATGTTGGTCTGGACGAATGCCTCCGGGCCATGGATGGAGCGGTCGACGTGGCTCTCCGCAGCGAAGTGGACGATCGCGCGAATGGGGTGCTTCGCCAGCAGTCCTTCGAGCAGCCCGGTGTCGGCAATGTCACCGCGGACAAACTGGTGCCGTGGGTCGCCCGCGAGGGAATCGAGGTTCCGCAGATTGCCCGCGTAGGTGAGTTTGTCGAGGTTGACGACCGGTTCGTCGGTGGCCGCCAGCCAATCGATGACGAAATTGCTGCCGATGAAGCCGGCACCGCCGGTGACGAGGATCATCGGTGAGAGATTCCAACGCTGAGATTAGGCTGCGCGAGAGACCGTGGCACTCACCGTTCTTATAGCGTCCCAACGCTACTGGTCGGTTTCCGCTTGTCAAGAAACATCCGGTGGCAGGGGTCGTGCCGCCTGGGGGGGCTCGAGACGGCGGTGGCGTCTGTCTGCCCCTTGGACGCAGGCTATGATTGGAAGGAGCCGCGCGAGCGGCAATGTTCCCCTCCGTACCTCCGCCGGTTGCCCCGAATATGCTCCCAGCAGCTCTTGTTGCGGAAAACTACTTTCTCGAGAGCCGCCACATGCTCCTCGAGATAGCCGCCCACATCGACCGGTACGAGGCCGCGGTGGCCCGGGAGGCCACGCCCGGCGGGGAGGCCAAGCATGTCGGGGAAGTAAGGCATGTCGGGGAACACAAGATGGCCCGGCTCCGTGAGGCGCTCGCGATTCTCGCCGAACCGCGGGCCGACCGCGAACGGACCGTGGCGCTTCTCGAACTGTTCGGCAGGGACTAAAGCTGCCCGTTGCAGAGAGCAGCGGCCGAAGATAACGCCGCACACCGTCGGAGCACCGCAGGAGCCAGCACCACCATGCAGATCATCCAGCCCCACTACCACGCCATCGCCCGCACGGCTCAGGATTACGAGCGGATGGCGATGAGCGGTGTTGTGGCCGTCGCCGAGCCGGCCTTCTGGGCCGGGTTCGACCGGCTTTACCCCGAGACCTTCATCGACTACTTCCGGCAGATCAGCGAGTTTGAGCCGACGCGGGCCGCGCAGTATGGGATCCGCCATTTTTCCTGGGTGGCCGTCAATCCGAAGGAGGCTGAGAACCCCACGCTCACCCGTGAGGTGCTCAAGCACTTCCCCGAGTTCTTCGCGAAACCGACTGTGCTTGGCGTCGGCGAGACGGGGCTGCACAAGTCGACGAAGAACGAATGCGCGGCGCTCGAGGCCCATGTCGACATCGCCATGAAGCACGGGCAACTCGTCCTCATCCATACACCGCATCTGGCCGACAAGGCCCACGGCACGAAACGGGTGCTGGAGGTACTGGCGGGAATGAATGTCGACCGCGATCGGATCTGGATTGACCACGTCGAGGAGCAGACGATCCGCCCCTGCCTCGACGCCGGCTACTGGGTGGGATTCACGCTCTACCCCATCACGAAGTGCTCACCGAAGCGGGCCGTCGACATGCTTGAAAAATATGGCACCGATCGCATCCTCGTGAACTCATCGGCCGACTGGGGGCCGAGCGATCCGTTCACGCTGCAGGAGTGCGTCGTTGAATACCGTCGCCGAGGCCACTCCTTGCAGGAGGCGATCGAGGTGTTCCACAACAATCCTTGCCGGTTTTTGGGCCAGAATCCCAAGTTCGACATCCAGCCGATCCGAGTGGAGACGCTCTCCCGCGAGTCGGTCTCCACCTGACCGCATCTCCAGACCAAAATCTCCAGACAAGTGTCCAGACCAGGATCTCCCGACCGAGGCCCAGGAATCGAGCCATGCACGATCCCGTCAGCACGCACCTTTCGCTGATCAGGCAACTGACCTTCTGTGCCGGCCACCGTCTCTATCGCCACGAGAGCAAGTGCGCATTCTTTCACGGCCACAACTACCGGGTCGATATCGAGGTGGAGGCCGCCGCCGGCGGCGTCGAGGTCGACAGTGTCGGCCGGATCGTCGACTTTTCCCTGATCAAGCACCGGATGCTCGCCTGGCTCGACGCCAACTGGGACCATGCGTTCCTGATCTTCGTGGAAGACACCAATGCCCTGGAGGCGATCCGCATGGTCGAGCCCACGAAGTATTTCGTGATGCCTTCCAATCCGACCGCCGAGAACATGGCCCGCTACCTGCTCGAGGTCGTGGGCCCCGGAGTTCTCGGCGAACTGGGCGTGGTGGTCAGGAAGGTGGCCGTCTGGGAGACCGACGAATCGTGCGCCGTGGCCACACTGACCGGGGACCCGGGAATGCTCACTGGAACACTCGATTCGGCCGTGATCATCGACTCCAGGATGATTGATTCCAGGATGATCGATTCCAGGTAGGGGGAAAAAGCCGATGACAGCTGCCGGATCCTTTCCAGCAACCCGGATGCGTCGCAATCGTCAGCACCCCTGGCTACGGCTGATGCTCGCAGAAACGACGCTCGCGCCGGCTGACCTGATCTGGCCGCTCTTCGTCCACGACCATGAGGCGAGCCTGCCGGTGCCGAGCATGCCCGGCGTGGAACGGCTCTCGATCGATGGCGTGGTCAAGGCTGCAGACGAGGCCCGAAAGCTTGGCATCCCGGCCATCGCTCTGTTTCCGGTGGTGGAGCCCCGGCTCAAGTCGGAGGACGCCGTCGAGGCCCTCGATCCCGAGAATCTCGTCTGCCGCACCGTCCGCGCGATTCGCCAACAGCTGGGCGACGCGGTGGGCATCATCTGTGACGTGGCCCTCGATCCCTACACCAGTCACGGGCATGACGGCCTGCTCCGCGATGGAAAGATTCTCAACGACGAGACGGTCGAGCTGCTCTGCCGGCAGGCGGTGGTGCTCGCCGGGGCGGGCTGCCCGATCGTGGCCCCATCCGACATGATGGACGGCCGCGTGGGGGCGATCCGCCGGGCGCTCGATGTCGCCGGCCGGCAGGACGTCTGCATCCTGTCCTATGCGGCAAAATATGCATCGGCCTTCTACGGACCGTTTCGCGACGCCCTCGGCAGTGCGTCCTCCCTGGGCACGGCCGACAAGAAGACCTATCAGATGGATGCGGCCAACGGTGACGAGGCGATCCGCGAGGTGGCTTTGGATCTTGCCGAGGGCGCCGACATGGTGATGGTGAAGCCGGCGCTGGTGTCGCTCGACATCATCTATCGCGTCAAGCAGACATTCGGTGTGCCGACCTTTGCGTATCAGGTGAGCGGGGAATACGCGATGATTCAGGCCGCGGCCGCCAACGGCTGGATCGACGGCGGCAAAGCGGCGATCGAGAGCCTCCTGGTGATCAAGCGGGCCGGAGCCGATGGCATTCTCACCTACTTCGCGCCGGAGGTGGCGCGGCGGCTGGCATGATGCCATGTAAAATCGGGGACGGGAGCGAATTTCGATATCGGTTAGCGTGGGAGCGGTTGTTGAACTGGCGAAATCCGCTCCCGTCCCTGATTTTTATCCCTGCGGTCGGAAGGCCACCAGCCGCTCAGGCTTCGTGTCGAGCCGCGGCGGAGCGGGGTTGCCTGTGTGGATGAGGTCGATGCAGTAGGGGATCGCCGGGAACACCGCGTCGAGGCATTGGCGGATGCTCCTGGGACGGCCCGGCAGATTCACCACCAGCGCCCCGCCGCAGATGCCCGCTGTCTGCCGGGAGAGGATCGCCGTGGGCACGAACGCCAGCGATACCTGCCGCATCAATTCGCCGAACCCCGGCAGCATCTTCGTGCAGACGCTTGCGGTGGCATCGGGAGTCACGTCACGGGGTGCGGGGCCGGTGCCGCCGGTCGTGACGATGAGGCAGCAGCCGCCCTCGTCGAACTGCCTGATCGCGGCGGCGATGGTGTCGAGATCATCCGGCACGATCCGCTCGCGGGCCTCCCACGGCGACGCCAGAACCTCCGCCAGATAGCCGCGGATGGCGGGGCCGCCCTCGTCCTCGTACTCGCCCCGGCTGGCCCGGTCGGAGACGGTGAGGATCCCGATCAGGGCTCTTCCAGTGCCCTGCATGGTCAGATCACGCCGCGGGATTCAAGCAGCTTCACGATCGCGTCCACGCAGCGGCTGACCGGCCATTCATGGGTCGGCAGCACGAGGTCGGGGCTGACGGGTGGCTCATACGGGGCCGACACGCCGGGGAAATTGGCCAAGGCACCCTGATCGGCCAGCACGTAATGCCCTTCGGTGTCGCGTGTTCGACAGACATCGACCGGCGCGGAGAGATGCACGACCAGAAAGCGGTCGGTGCCAATCCGCTCGGCCGCCTTCTGGCGCACGGCCTCGTCTGGGGCGACGAAGGCGGCCAGGCAGATGAGGCCCGAATCGTTGAAGAGCCGGGCCACTTCCGTGCTTCGCCGCAGGTTTTCGCTCCGCTCAGCCGCGCTGAAGCCCAGGTCCTTGCTGATCCCCAACCGCATGTTCTGGCCATCGAGCAGGACAACGCCGCGGCCCAGATCGAAAAGCCTTCGCTCCAACGCCCTGGCGATCGTCGACTTGCCCGACCCGGTGAGGCCGGTGAGCAGGAGCGTCACGGGCTTCTGGCCGAAACGGGCCTCCCGCTCCGCCGCCGTCACGCCGCTCTGCTCGGCATGCAGGTGTTCGGCGGCGGCCGAGTCGCCCCAGTGATCGCCCGCCGTCTCCTCCGCCTCGCGGTCGAGGATCATGCCTGCCGCGACCGTGGCGTTGGTGAGCCGATCGATCATGATGAAGCCGCCGGTGGTACGGTTGCGGCGGTAGGAGTCGTGGGCGATGGGGCTCGTGAGCGTGACCGAGCAGCGGCCGATCTCGTTCAGGGCCAGCGTCGGGGCGGGCTGCCGGTGGAGCGTGTTGATGTCGACGCGATACCGCAGCGTGCTCACCGCACCGGGGACGACCTTGCTCGTCTGCTTGAAGAGATACTGCCGGCCCGGCACGAGCGGCTCCTCCGACATCCAGACGATCATCGCCTCGAACCGGTGGTCGACCTTCGGGACGTTGCCCGGCCGCACGAGCATGTCGCCGCGGCTCGAATCGATCTCATCCTCGAGCGTGAGCGTGACCGATTGCGACGCAAAGGCCTCGTCGAGTTCGCCGTCGAACGTCACGATCGATTTCACGCGGCTCTTCTTCCGCGAGGGGAGCGACATGACTTCGTCACCGCGGCGGATGATGCCGGAGGCGATCGTGCCGGCGAAGCCGCGATAGTCGAGATTGGGCCTCAGCACCACTTGCACCGGAAAGCGGAAGTCTTCCATGTTGCGGTCGGAGCCGATGTAGACCGTCTCCAGGAGCGTCATCAGCGGTGGGCCGCTGTGCCATGGCATCCGCGGGCTGTTCGTGACGACGTTGTCGCCCTTCAGTGCCGAGATCGGCATGAAGTGGACGTCGGGCAGGTCCAGTCGTGATGCGAAGTCGATGTAGTCGGCCTTGATCCTCTCAAAGACCGCCTCGTCGTAGTCGACGATGTCCATCTTGTTGATGGCGACGACGATGTGCCTGATTCCCAGGAGCGACACGATGAAGCTGTGCCGCTTCGTCTGCGGGAGGATGCCATGTCGGGCGTCGACCAGAATGATCGCCAGATCGGCGGTCGATGCCCCGGTCGCCATGTTTCGCGTGTATTGCTCGTGCCCCGGCGTGTCGGCGATGATGAATTTTCGCCGGTCTGTCGAAAAATAGCGGTAGGCGACATCGATCGTGATCCCCTGCTGCCGCTCGTCCTCTAGGCCGTCGGTGAACAGGGCGAGGTCCACATCCTCGCCGGTCGTGCCATACCTCGAGGTGTCTTTGCGGATGGCGGCGAGCTGATCCTCGTAGATCATCTTCGACTCGTAAAAGAGTCGGCCAATCAGCGTGCTTTTGCCGTCGTCGACGCTCCCGCACGTGATAAAACGCAATAATTCCTTGCGCTCGTGCTGGGCGAGGTAGGCGTCGATATCGGTTGCGATCAGGGAGGATTGGTGGGACACGGCCTAGAAATATCCTTCCTTCTTTTTCTTCTCCATGCTGCCGGCCTCGTCGGAGTCGATCAGGCGACCCTGCCGTTCGGAGAACGTCGTCAGCAACATTTCCTGAATGATCTCGGGGAGCGTGGTGGCCTGCGAGTCGACCGCCCCGCTGAGCGGATAACAGCCGAGCGTCCGGAACCGGACGCGACGCATCTCCGGCTGCTCCCCCGGCCTCATCGGTAACCGGTCGTCATCGACCATGATCATCACGCCGTCACGCCAGACGATCGGCCGTTCGGCCGCGAAGTAGAGCGGCACGATCGGAATCTGCTCGAGATGGATGTACTGCCAGACATCGAGTTCGGTCCAGTTGGAGAGCGGAAAAACGCGAATGCTCTCCCCTTTGCGGACATTCGTGTTGTAGAGGCTCCAGAGTTCAGGCCGTTGGTTCTTGGGATCCCAGCGGTGGAACTCGTCGCGGAAGGAAAACACCCGCTCCTTGGCGCGGGACTTTTCCTCGTCCCGCCGGGCGCCACCGAACGCGGCGTCAAACCGGTATTTGTCGAGCGCCTGCCGCAAGGCCTGCGTCTTCATGATGTCGGTGTGCACCTTGCTGCCATGCGTGATCGGATTGATGCCCTGGGCGCGGCCCTCTTCGTTGACGTGCACCATCAGTTTGAAGCCGAGCTTCTTACCGGCGTATTCGTCGCGGAGCTTGTACATCTCCCGGAACTTCCACGTCGTGTCGATGTGGAGGAGCGGAAAGGGAGGCTTTGCCGGATAGAAGGCCTTCTCGGCGAGGCGAACCATCACCGCCGAATCCTTGCCGATGGAATAGAGCATCACCGGGTTTTCAAACGCGGCCATCACCTCGCGGATGATGTGGATGCTCTCGGCTTCGAGTTGGCGAAGGTGAGTCAGATTGTAGGAAGTCATGACAGCCAGACGGGGGAGTCGTTCTGTATTTCACAATACCTCAGTTCACGATACTGTAAGAAACCCATGGTCACGCGACAATCGCGGTTGTGTCGTCTCACGACCCGTGGCCCGTTGCACGTGGTGACCCCCGTGAGACGGGTCCGTGAGGGGCTGCCCATGCACCGAGGGCCGGCGTTGCTGACAAGCGCAGGCAGGATGCCGGAGCGCAGTCAGCATCGAGTGAGCGTAGGCAGGATGCCGTAGCGAACGACCGGCTTTCGGGGCATGGGCAGCCCCTCACCTTTGCGGGCATTCCTCGCACGCTCCGGCGCGGCGTCATCGCAGGCCGTCCGCCTGTCGGCGGATCGTCCGCAGTTCGGCGGCGTCCTTGCGGCGGAGATTTTTCAGCTGCATCGCCATCCGGGGGTTTTTTGCGAGCAACTTCTCGTGGCGGGCGAGGAAATCCCAGTAGAGCGTCGTGAATGGGCAGGCATCGGCGCCGGTGGCAATCTTCGGATTGAATCGGCAGCCCCCGCAGGCGTTGCTCATCCGGTCGATGTAGGCACCGGAGGCGCAGTAGGGCTTGGAGGCCATCACACCACCGTCGGCGAACTGGCTCATGCCGAGCGTGTTGGGCAGTTCCACCCACTCGACGGCATCGACGTAGACCGCGAGATACCACCGGTGCACATCCTGTGGCCTCACGCCCAGAAGCATCGCGAACAGGCCGGTCACCATAAGGCGTTGGATGTGGTGGGCATAGCCATGACGGAGCGTCTGCGAGAGCGCATCCCTCAGGCAATTCATTTCGGTGTCCGCCGTCCAATACATGTTGGGCAGCGGTCTGTCGGCACCCAGCGTGTTCCGCTGCTCATACTCCGGCATGAAGTGCCAGTAGATGCCGCGGACATACTCCCGCCAGCCGAGCACCTGCCGGATAAATCCCTCGGTCGCCTCTAGCGGTGCCCTGCCCGCCCGCCACATCCGCTCGGCGCCGGCGACCACGTCCCGCGGATCGAGCAGTTTCATGTTCAGGCTCTGAGACAGACGGGCGTGGTAGAGCCATGGCTCGCCCGTCCAGATCGCGTCCTGATACTTCCCGAAGCTGGCGAGACGATGCACGAGGAAATCGTCGAGTGCCGCCCGGGCGTCGGCGGGCGTCACCGGCCAATCGAAGGTGTCGAGGCTGCCGGGATGGTCGGCGAATCGGGCGTTGACGAGGTCGATCACCTCCCGCGTGATCGCGTCGGGGGAAAACCGGATCGGCGCGGGCAGCATGCCCGGGCCGCTTTTGGGAAACGAGCCGCGATTCTCCGCGTCGAAGTTCCACTGGCCGCCAGCGGGCTCGCCGTCGTCCATCAAGATCGTATGCCGCTCGCGAAGCGGACGGTAGAAGTATTCCAGACGCAACTGCTTCCGGCCCCGGGCATGCGTGGCGAATTCCTCGCGGGACGAGAAGAAGTGCCGGTCGGCGCGGATCTCCAGGGGAATGCCGGCCTGGTGGGCCGCGGCCTCGAGGGCCGCCCGGACCCGCCATTCGCCGGGCTCGACCATGATCAACGTATCGGGACAACGGCCAGCGGCCCGCTGCCGATCGAGGCTGGCCAGCAGCGCGTCGGCCAGCGAGACCGGCGCGGGGCCAGGGCGAGCAGCAGAACGCCGCTTCCGCGGTGTTTGTTCGGGCGTTTGGTCCGAAGGTCGTTCGAGGGCCTGCTCTTTCGCAAGCTTTTTGGCTGGTGCTCTGGCCGGCTCTCCTGACAGTTCTGTGTAGTCGACATCGATCGCATCGGCGGCGAGGTCGGCGCGAAAGTGACGCATGGCGGCCAGGAAGACGGTGATCCTCGCCTTGTGTGTCCAGACGTGGGTTGATTCCTCGGCGACCTCGGCCATCCAGACGGAGTCGCGGCTGCGGTCGAAGCCGTCGAAGGCGGCGCTCTGCCGATCGAGTTGGTCACCAAGCACGAGGACGAGACGGCGTTGCATGATTGGCCTGTGGCGTTAGGTGGACTGGTTAGCGTCGTGGCCGGGATCGCCGCCGATCCGCGGGCCAGGCTGGCGAGGAAAAGGTGCAATCGCAACGATCGCCAGGGCTGTCGTGAGGAAGAGTGCCACTGGTAACACGAGGCAGGCCGGAGTCGGGGTCTCTGGCCACCATGGGCCTACGTGTTCAACCAACTGCCTCCAGCCACAGAGATGGACAAAGGTTGCCATGAGAAGCATTAGTTCCGCCGGCAGAGTTGGCCAGTCCGGCACGGCAGACCAGATGAGCATCTGAACGAGGCAGGCTGCGAGCAGCAGAGACAACGTGCCGAGCATCCCCTGCCAGCCAAACACAATGCCGACAATCGCGAGGCCAACGCCGAGCGCGTGCGGAGGGCCGAGCGGCAGGCCGGTGCGGCCGGACGCATCGCCCAGCAAGAGTCGGCCAAAAATCTTCTGGAGGAGCAGCCCGCAGAGAAGCCCCGCCAGGCCGCCGACCACGGAAACCGCCAGCCCCTGCTTGAGCGATTCCTCGAGGAATCCCTGCAGAGACACCATGGTCGGGGGCCATGCGACATGCGATCGGCCTGTGGTGCCCGGCCCGGCTCCCAACGTCAGGGGATGCAGCGACGGAAAGACCAACGGCAGGATCGTGGCGACGCCGCACGCCGCCAGAACGCTCCTTCTGGGAACCCGCTGGCCGTCCCAGGCGATCAGGCCCCAGGCCAGCAGCAAGGACATCGTGCCGCAGTGATAAAGATAGAGTCCGATGAGGTCGAGCCGCGGGTCCGGAAACATTCGCAGCATGCCGCCGTGGAGAAAGTCTGGTTCCCGGCCTGGCAGATTCGCGCCGCCTGAGATGAGTTCACGGAAATAGACGGCCGTGCAAAGGCCCGCGCAGATCGACTCGACGATCGGATACCGTGCCGCAATCGGCAGGTCGCAGGATCGACAGCGTCCGTTGAGATTGAGCCAACCAACCACGGGGAGGTTGTCGTACCACTTGATCGGACTGCGGCACTGAGGGCAGCGGGATCCGCCGTGCACGACCGACAGTCCCTGCGGCAGCCGGTGGACGACCACGTTCAAAAAACTGCCAATCAAGGACCAGAAGACAAAGATCCAGGCCGCGATGACCGCCGCAGATCCCACCACGGGCAGGAGGGCCCGCACAGATTCGCCGTCGATCGGCAGCCGCGTCGGCGGGCCAGAAAACCAGCCAATTACGTCTCCGGCCGGAAAGACGACCGCGATGGCCAGGGAGGCCAGAAACATGCCCCAGACCACCGGGCGGCCCGACCCCGTCTTTGGGGCGTCTGATGGCGGTGCCTCCGTCGGTTCGTCGGGGGTCGGCTCCGCGTCGTTCACTCGAGAATCCTCGCATAGAGGCCGTTTTTTTCCAGCCTACCATGGATGGGTCCTCGAAAAAATTTGGGACTGGACAATTCCGGCGGCGTGTTAGAGGCCCGGAAACGCTGCGGTTAGAAGGAGTGAAAAGACATTTTCGTCGTGTTCTGGTCAGGAGGCCTGCCGTGATCGCACTCGCCAAACGTGTTCCGAAGTCCTTGCGGCCAGGCTGCACGTCCGGCAGGCATCAGAGGGTAGCCACGCGAAAGACGAAAGTGTTGGCCAAGGTACGGCCCGAGCGGTCGCTCAGGGCAGCGACAAAGCAGGCGACAAAACCGATTCCCAAGCTGGTGGTCAAACAGGTTGCCAAACGGGCTGTCACGCCAGCGGCCCAGTCAACAACGCGGCGGAAGTCCCCCCTCGATGAGCGGCGGTCGCGGCTGTTCGACCGAATCATCGACTTCATTCCCTGCCCTGATTTTTTGAGGGATGATGCCGAGCGACTGGCCACCATTCCGCCCCTCGACGCGGCGGTGCCGCTTGAGAAGAGCCGCTCCGAGTCGCCTGCGGGAGCGAGCCTCACGCCTTACCTCGCCAGCCTCTATCAGACGAGACTGCTCTCGAAGGATGAGGAACAGTTTTACTTCCGCCGGATGAACTGGCTGAAGCATCGTGCCACCACAACGCGGGGCTGCCTTGACCGGGGTCGGTCCACGCTGCGTCAGATCGACCGGATCGAGGGATGGCTCACGGAGGCCGATACGGTCAAGGCGATCATCATCACCTCAAACCTCCGACTCGTCGTTTCGATAGCCAAGAAGTTTGTCGACGCCACGTATTCGTTTGACGAACTCGTCAGTGAAGGCAATGTGGCTCTGATGCGGGCGGTTGAGAAGTTCAACTTCGCGCTGGGCAACCGTTTCAGCACCTATGCCACCTACGCGATCCAGCGGCATTTCTTCAGGCTGTCGTTCAAGGGTCGGCAACTCCGTAGTCGTTTCGTGTCTGACGACGACTCGTTCAAGGGACGTGCGGCCGCCGAACCCAACACGGAATATTGCTCGTCCGAGCAGATCGGTTTGCTCAAGGAACTGTTCGCAAAGTTCCTCGGGGAACTCGAACCACGGGAACAGCAGATCATCGTGGCCCGCTTCGGTTTCGACGGTCAGCCGCCGCGGACTTTTCGCGAACTCGGAACCGCTATGGGCGTCTGCAAGGAGAGGATTCGGCAGATCCAGACGAGGGCAATCGATAAACTTCGGGAGATGGCAGCCCAGGCCCGGCTGGAACAGACCGTGGGCGACTGGCTGTAGGTGCCCTGCTCCGGATCGTCCCGCGATGAACGGTGAACGTCACTGCATCCGGTTCTGAAACCTCTCCAGGATTCGGTTTCCAGGACTGGGTCCCCAAAATTGGGTCTCCAGGATTGGGTGAAGCTGGTATTCTGCCGGCCATGAACACCTCCGCCACGACCACTGCCCCCACGTTTCGCCTCTGGCTGATGATGGTGCTCGAGTTTGCCATCTGGGGCGCCTGGCTTCCGCTGATCTGGGGCTACATGGGGGCGGGCGTCGCCGACGGCGGCCTCGGCTTCAGCAGCTCCCAGACGGCCTGGGTGGGTAGTGCCTTCGCGATCGCCTCGATCGTCGGCATCTTCTTCTCCAGCCAGTTCGCCGACCGGTCGTTTGCCGCTGAGAAATTCATGGCTGTGAGCCATTTGATCGGCGGCCTGGCGATCATCGGCCTGTACTGGGCCAAGGACTTCCCCACCTTCTTTGGGCTGATGCTCGTCCACTCGCTGCTCTACGTGCCGACGATCTCGGTTTCCAACTCGATCGCGTTCACCCACATGAAAAACGCCGAGAAGGAGTTTGGCCTCGTGCGGATGGGCGGCACGATCGGCTGGATTCTCGCCGCCTGGCCGTTGTTTTTCCTCCTGGAAGGAAAAACCGGAGCTGCGGCAACGACGGCGAAGGCCAACATCTTCCTCGTCGCCGGCATGACCTCCCTGATCCTGGCCGCCTACAGCCTCACGCTGCCGCACACGCCACCGAAGCCGGCGGCCGCCGGCGAGGGTGGGTTTGCCTGGATCAAGGCCGCCAAATACCTCTCGAAGCCGTTTCTCCTCGTGCTGTTCGTGGTGACGTTCATCGATTCTGTGATTCACAATGGCTATTTCCTGCTGGCCGGCAACTTTCTCGGCGACAAGAACGCCGCCGCCATCGCGGAGAAGTGGATCATGCCGGTGATGAGCATCGGTCAGGTGGCCGAGATCGCCACGATGGCCGTTCTTGGTAGCGTGCTCGCCCGACTCGGCTGGAAGACGACGATGATCCTCGGCATTCTCGGCCATGCGGCCCGGTTCGCCGTGTTTGCATTCATGCCGGAGAACCAGGCGATGATCATCGCCGTGCAGGTGCTGCATGGCGTCTGCTACGCATTTTTCTTCGCCACGCTCTACATCTTCATCGATGCGGCGTTTCCCAAGGACGTGCGATCGAGTGCCCAGAGCCTGTTCAACCTGCTGGTGCTGGGTCTGGGAGACCTTGCCGCCAAGTGGCTGTTCATCCCGCTGCAGGAGCGGCTGACCCAGGACGGCACGACCGACTACCGGCAGCTCTTCCTCGTGCCCGCCGCGATGTCGCTGGCCGCGTCGGTGCTCCTCCTTGTGGCCTTCTGGCCACCGCGTTCGCTCGCGACGGCGACCGAAACGCGGGATGATCTGGAGACCGAGCCCGAACTCATCACCTGATCCGCCAGTTCGCTACCACGTGCTGAACACGGGGTAAAAGCGGGCTGCTGCGTGCTGAACACGGGCTGCTGCGTGCTGAAAAAGGTGTCTCTATCGACCACGTCGCCCATACTGCGGCCAAGTGGTAGCAACCCCTCTTGCAACCCGGCCGCAGGCCCCCTACCCTCCCGCCCCGACCGAGCCCGCCAGTCCAGTCCAGACCGGGACTGGAACAGGACTGGGCCGGAACGCAAACAGTCCGGCGTTATGGAGGATGCCATGCCGATCATGCTCACCGAACTCGCTGGCCATGTCCGGGGCACACTCGTCGGCCCTGCCGGCGGACCGCCCATCGCCGGTGCCGCGACCCTGGAAACGGCAGGGCCGACGGACGTCACCCTCATCGATGCGCCGGACAAACTGCACATGCTGGCGAAGAGCCGGGCCTGCGCGGCCATCGTGCCGCAGGGCTCAGGGCCGCTCGATCGGCCCACGATCGAGGTGGCCGACGTCCATGCGGCATTTGCCGCTGTGATTCTCTGGCTGAGGCCGCCCCGTGCGACGACCCGCAGCGGCGTGAGCCCTCGGGCATGCGTCGATCCCACCGCGCGGATCGGAGCCGATGTCGACATCCACCCCCTCGCCACGATTGGTGCTGATGTGGAGCTCGGTTCGGGCGTGACGATTCATTCGGGTGCACAGGTCATGGCTGGCTGCCGGATTGGCGCCGGTACGATCGTCTTTCCCAACGCGGTGCTCTACGAAAACACCCTGGTCGGTAGCCGATGCCTGATCCACGCCGGTGCCGTGCTCGGAGCCCATGGCTTCGGATACAAGGTGGTGGAGGGTGCTTATAGCCTCTCAGCGCAGCTGGGCTGGGTGGAGCTTGGCGACGATGTCGAGATTGGTGCGGGCACGACGATCGACCGCGGCACCTACGGAGCCACCTCGATCGGGAACGGCACCAAGCTCGATAACCTCGTGATGATCGCCCACAACTGCCGCCTCGGACGGCACAACATGATCTGTTCGCAGGTGGGCGTGGCGGGCAGCACGACCACCGGCGACTGGGTGGTGATGGCAGGCCAGGTCGGCGTGCGCGACCATGTGCACATCGGCGACAAGGCGGTGCTCGGCGCGCGTTCGGGTGTGTCGAATGACGTTCCGCCGGGCATGACGGTGCTGGGCGAACCCGCCATCGAACTCCGCGATCGCAAGCTGCAGCTGGCGACCATGAGCAAACTGCCCGAGATGCGGAAAGATATCAAACAACTCATCGCCCGCGTCGACACGATCGAGCGGACACAGTCGCAGGGTGGCCGCGGCACCGAGGCCGCCTGAACCGCCGCCACGTGGAGGCCGCCATGCAGCCTGTTATGAATCCGACCCTCCATCACGATCTCCGCCCGACCGGTGCCCCGACACTGCGAGGCGAGACGATCGGCATCATCGCCGGCTGGGGACGTTTTCCCGTCGCCGTGGCCGAGGCGATCCGCAGGCGTGGCGGCCGCACCGCCATTCTCTCCATCCGAGACCATGCCGACGCGGCCCTCGAACCGCTGGCCGACGTGCATGGCCAGGTCGGCATCGCGCAACTCGGCGGGGCGATCGACTTCTTCCGCGGCCACGGCGTGACCCGGGCGACGATGGCCGGCAAGGTCCACAAGACGAAGCTCTTCGGCCGCCATGCCTGGCTCCATCACCTGCCCGACTGGCAGGCACTCGTGACCTTCTGGCCGCATTTCATCAGCCGCCGCCGTGACAATCGTGATGACTCGCTACTGACGGCGATCTCGACCGCCTTCGATGCGGCGGGCATACGCATCTGCCCTGCCACTGACTTCGCGCCGGAACTGCTCGCCAGTGAGGGGGTACTCGTCGGCCGACCCCTGACAGCCGCGGCGCGGGCCGACGTCGCCTTCGGCTGGCGGCTGGCCAAGGAGCTCGGCCGGCTCGACATCGGGCAGACGGTGGTGGTCAAGAACCAGGCCCCCTTGGCGCTCGAGGCGATCGAGGGCACGGATGAATGTATCCGCCGTGCCGGCCGGCTGTGTGCTTCCGGCGGCATGGTGGTGGTGAAGGTTGCCAAGCCCCGGCAGGATCTGCGGTTTGACATGCCCACGATCGGTCGGGGCACGCTTGAGTCGCTACGGGCTGCCGGCGCGACGGTGCTGGCCATCGAGGCGGGCCGGACGATTCTTGTCGACCCTGACGAGCTGGCAGCATTTGCCAACCGCAGTGGGATCACGATCACGAGCCTCCATGACGATGCCGGGTCGCCGCGGCTGAGCAACGCGGCCTGACGCGACCGTATACTCTTCCACAGCATGCGAACCGTCTTTCTCTCACTGCTCCTGATCGGGTCAGGCCTGTCGATGACAGGCACGGCCGTCGGGCAGCCACAGTCTGCCTCCGTCGACGCGGCCGTCGATCACTCGGTGCCGATCCCTCCGGCGCAGACGCATCACTTCGGCCGTGAGATCGCCCAGACGATGCACTACACAGGCGCCCCCTGGTTGGTCCGGGAGAGCCGCCAGCGCGAGGAGGATTGTCGGACGATGCTCAAGGCCCTCGGCGTGAAGCCCGGGCAGACCGTCTGCGATATGGGGTGCGGCAACGGTTTTTATACGCTCCAGCTGGCCAGACTGGTCGGCCCCAAGGGGCTCGTGTACGCGGTCGACATCCAGCCGGAAATGCTGCAGATGCTGGCCCGGAACGCCGCCGAGGCCCGTCTCGCCAACATCCGCCCGGTGCTTGGCACGCCGATCGATCCGCGGCTGCCGGCCGGGGAGATCGACATGATGCTCTGCGTCGACGTCTACCACGAGTTCTCGCACCCCGAGGCCATGCTGGCGAAAATCCGGGAGAGCCTCGCCGCCGACGGCCAACTGGTGCTGGTGGAGTTTCGCGGCGAGGATCCGGCCGTGCCGATCAAGCCCTTGCACAAAATGACCAAGGCGCAGGTGCGGACTGAGTTGGAACCGGCAGGATTCAAGATCGTGCAGGAATTCGACCGGCTCCCCTGGCAGCACCTGCTCTTTTTGGGCGTGCGGCCCTGATCCACGCCCAGCCCAGTCACGCCCAGCCCAGCCCAGGCACGCCCAGCCAGTGCGGATGCTACGGCAGCCGGCAGGTGCCGTCTGTGCACGATCCGGCAATCCGCATCCGGTTGCGGGCGACGAAGGCGTAGAGCTGTTGCCAGATCGGCAGCGTGCCCGGCACGTGGAGGAACAGGGCGAGCGGCCAGAGGAGCACCAGCCGCCGCGAGAGATAGCGGACCGCGTCGGCGCCGCCGCGGGCCAGCCCCCGGGGATCGACGACATACATCTGCCGGTGCAGGTCCTCCGGTGCAATCTCCGGGAAGTCGCGGGCAACGCTCGGGTCGTGCAGTGACGTGAAGGCCAGTCGACCCGCAATGTCAAACCCGCGGAGAATCCCGATCTGACTGCGGCAGAATCGGCACTGGCCGTCGTAGAGAACGGTGTCGCGGGCTGGATGGTGGCGGGTGATGATCATGGCAACACCCGTATTCTAGACTGCCGCGTCAACGGGCGAACTTCAGCGGAACCGTGGCTCCGCGGGGAGCGATCCTGCGGTCGGCTTGGCTCCGGCCATCGGCATCGTGCAGAAGTGGAGGATTGTCACGGCACCCGCCGAGATCAGGCTCCAGGGCGCCCAGTCTGGGGCCGCGAAGACACTTGGGTCGCCACGGCCGTCCACTGGCAGGACAACGGCGGAATCGATGAGCAGCAGCTCAACGCCCGCCACGCAGGCAAAGATGCCTGTCGCCAGAAATACACTCTTCCACATGGATGACTGTCCGCCGCCGGGGCGGACACCGTAATCACTCGAGGAGCACGAAGGGATGAAACCACTGGGGGTATCGTCCGCAGAGCGGCCGCCCCTGCAGGGGAGGGTCCGAATAGTCGACCGTAGCGATTGCGGCGATTATGCCGCCGGCTCAGCCGGAGCTGTCGGCCGCACCCAGCCCGGCCTCGGCTGCGTCGGCCGATGCCACACGCGGAGCCTGGACGCCAAGCGGCGGCGGCAGGCGGCGTTCGGCCTCCGTGCCCGGCACGAGCTGCGGCGTGCCCGTCGCGGCCTCGATGATCGTCCGCAGTTCTTCGCCGTCGATCACCTCGCACTCGATCAGCCTCTTCGTGATTGCTTCAAGCGCCGCCCGCCGGGATTCCATGATCCGTCGCACCCGCTCCATGGCGGCATCGATGATCCGGCGGACCTCCTCGTCGATCTCTCTGGCGGTCTGCTCGCTGTGGCTGCGGGCATGGGGCAGATCGCCGCCGCCACCGGCCAGAAATGGTGATCGCTGGCTCTCGCGATAGGTCACCCGGCCAAGCCGGCTCATGCCGTAATCCATCACCATCGAACGGGCGATCGCGCTGGCCCTTTCAAGGTCATTCTGTGCACCCGTCGAGACGTCAGCGTAGACCATCTCCTCGGCGATGGTGCCAGCCAGGAGCACCTCGATGCGGCTCTCCAGCTCTGACTGCGTGAGCAGATAGCGGTCGTCCTCCGGCCGCTGCATGGTGTAGCCCAGAGCCGCCAGCCCGCGTGGAATGATCGACACCTTGTGCACCGGGTCGGTGTTGGGCAGCGAAAAAGCGACCAGCGCGTGGGCTGCTTCGTGGTAGGCGACGCGTTTCTTCTCGTCCTCGTGGATGACCCGCTTCTTCTTTTCCAGTCCCGCCGTTACACGCTCGACACCCTCGTTGAACTCCTGCATGCCGACGGATGTCTTGTTGTTGCGGGCCGCCAGCAGCGCCGCCTCGTTGACGAGATTGGCGAGGTCGGCCCCCACGAAGCCCGATGTGATTCGGGCGATCTGTTCGATATTGACCGCAGGATCGAGCTTCACGTTGGCGATGTGCACCCGCAGGATCGCCTCGCGACCGCGGACATCGGGCCGATCGACGAGCACGTGCCGGTCGAACCGGCCGGGCCGCAAGAGGGCGGGATCGAGCGTTTCCGGGCGGTTCGTCGCCGCCAGTACGATCACGCCGGAGTTGCTGCCGAAGCCGTCCATCTCGACAAGCAGTGCGTTGAGCGTCTGCTCCCGTTCGTCGTGCCCGCCAACCACGCTTGAGCCGCGGGTCTTGCCGAGCGCGTCGAGCTCGTCGATGAAGATGATGCAGGGGGCCTTCGCGGCAGCCTGTTGGAACATGTCCCTGACCCGCGCCGCCCCCACGCCCACGAACATCTCGACGAAGTCGCTGCCGGAGAGACCGAAGAAGGGCACGCCCGCCTCGCCGGCGATCGCCTTGGCCAGGAGCGTCTTGCCCGTGCCCGGCGGGCCGACAAGCAGCACACCCTTCGGAATGTGGCCGCCGAGCACCTGATATTTCTCGGGGCTCCGCAGAAATTCCACCACCTCGCGGAGTTCGTCGACCGCCTCATCGATGCCCGCGATATCGTCGAAGCTGATGCCGAGATCCTCCTGCGCATACATCTTGCCGCGGCTGCGTCCGAAGGCCATCGGGCTGCCCGCGCCGCCGATCCGCCGCATCATGAAGAAGAAGACGAGACCAAACAGGCTCGTGAGAAAGAGCATCGGCAGCCAATTCCGCCAGGGGCTGGGCGGCTCCTCATAGCGGAAGGGAACACCGTGCTCCGAAAGCTGCCGCATCAACTGGCTCTCCGAGTTTTCACTCGGCAGCTTCGCCGTGTGGAACCGGCGAACTGTGCCCGGGCCGTCGGTTCCGGCGGGTGTGGAAGCCTGTCCGTCACTGGGCTGCGAGGCCCGTGGCTGGACGCCATCTCCGCTGACCAATTCCCGAACCGTGCCGGACACCTGGAATGCCCCGATCACAACGTCGCGGAGACCGCCGTAGCGGGTCGGCTGTCGGCTGGCCTCGCCGGGCTGGACAACCTCCACCCACTGGATGGCATCTCCGCCCATTTCCTGGCCCCCCGTCGCCTCCTTGCCGGCAGCCTCTTTGCCGGCAGAGTGCTTGCCCGAGGCCTGAATCAGCTTTTCGAGGTCGCTGTAAGACAATTCGACGTCGGGGGTGACGCCGATCAGGCTCATGGCAAACAGTCCGGCGACTCCCGCCGCGATGAGTGACCAGAGCAGATTCGAGCCCCCCATGTTCTGCCTGCGGTCTGCCGGGCGTTTGGAGGTGTCGCGTTTCTTGGCCATAAGGCGGGAAATCCCTTTCAAACATGCTGTCGAGAAATGCGGGCAAACCGCCTCCCATCCTATGCCGGAAAAAAGCCAGCGACAAACGCAGGTGAAAGTGGAAGTTTCGGCGCTGAACTTCTACACTTTTGGGGTCACCCATAGAGTTGTGCTCCCTGTTGCCATGCCTTCAATCCACCGCAGCGCGGCTGCCGACGTCCATGCCGAGGTCGGTGGAGGGGCTGCAGAGCCGCTTCGGGTCGCCGTACTGGGTTCGACGGGCAGTATCGGCAGGAGCACGCTGGACGTGATTGCGGCCTCCCCCGGCTGTTTCTCACCGTTCCTGCTGGCGGCGCACCGCAGCACGGCGGCGATTCTGGAACAGGCGCAGACCCACCGGCCCCGCTGGGTGGTGGTCGTCGATCCGGCCGCGGCGGCCGACATCGGTGCCGGGGCGTTGCCAGCCGGCACGCGGCTGGCAGTGGGACCGGAGGCCCTCGACGACCTCGTGCAATCCCCGGAAGTGGACCGCGTCGTGTCGGCGATCGTCGGTGCGGCGGGCCTGCGGAGCACGTGGGCGGCACTCGAGGCCGGCAAGACCGTGGCGCTTGCCAACAAAGAGACGCTCGTGATGGCCGGTCCGCTCGCGATGCGGCTGGCCGAGCGGACGGGGGGCAGGATCGTGCCGGTGGACAGTGAGCATTCGGCCATCCACCAGGCCCTCCGCACAGGTTCCGCCGACGAGGTGACGAGGGTCGTGCTGACGGCCAGCGGCGGGCCCTTCCGCACCCGTGCGTCGGAAACGCTTGTGCATGTCACGCCGGCAGAGGCGCTCAAGCACCCCACCTGGTCGATGGGGCCGAAGATCACGATCGATTCCGCGACCATGATGAACAAGGCCCTCGAACTGATCGAGGCGAGGTGGCTGTTTGATCTGCCTGCCGCGAAGCTGGCGGTGCTCGTCCATCCGCAGTCGATCGTGCATTCGATGGTGGAGTTTGTCGACGGCTCGGTGATCGCGCAGCTCAGCCCACCCGATATGCGGCTGCCGATCCAGTACGCGCTCGCCCATCCGCGGCGGTTCGACAGTCCGACGCGGCGGTTTGATTTTGCCCAGTCCATGACGCTCGAATTCTTCCCGCCCGATCCAGATCGCTTTCCGGCGGTGCGGCTGGGTCATGAGGCGGCGGCCCGCGGCGGCACCGCCGGCGCCGTGCTGAACGCCGCCAACGAGGCGGCGGTCCGTGGCTTTCTGGACGGGGCGTTGCGGTTCACCGACATTGCAGAGGTTTGTGCGCGGGTGCTCGACGAGCATCCCTTTCAGCCCGATCCGTCGCTCGACGATGTCCGTCGCATCGACGCCTGGGCAAGGCAGGAGGTCGTGACGTGGGCATGTGCATGATGGCGGCGGCGACATTTGCCGCAGGAACGTGGCTGGAATGGATCATCCAGCCGTCCAGCTGGTTTGTGATCCTTCAGGTGGCGCTCGGTCTGGGCTTCGTGATCTTCGTGCATGAGCTGGGCCACTTCCTGGTGGCGAAGGCCTGCGGTGTGAAGTGTGAAAAGTTCTTCCTCGGCTTCGACGTGGGCGGGATGAAGCTGGCAAGCTTCAAGTGGGGAGAGACCGAATACGGCATCGGCGCGTTGCCGCTGGGCGGCTATGTGAAGATGCTCGGGCAGGACGACAATCCGGCCGCCGCCGCAGAGGAGGCCCATCGCGCGCGGGCGGCAATGGAGTCGGGTGACCTGCCGCCGGAGCCGACCTCCGACCCGCATACCGCCTGGGATCCGAGGAGTTATCCCGCCCAGAGCGTGCCGGAGCGGATGGCGATCATCTCTGCCGGCGTGATCATGAATGTGATTTTCGCGGTGCTGATGGCGTCGTGGGCGCTGGGGCTGGGCGTGCGGGAGATGACCTGCGAGCTTTCGAGCGTGCGGCCCGGCGGCGCGGCCTGGCGGGCCGGCCTGCGAACGGGCGACCAGATCACGGCCATCGGCGGCCGGAAGAATCCGATTTTCACCGATCTCCGTAACGGCGTGACGCTCGGCGACGTGGCCAAGGGGGTGGAGTTTACGATCCGTCGGCCGGCCGACGATTCGACGCGGACAGTCGTGCTGCATCCCGACACCGATCTCGGCGTGCCCACGGTGGGGGTGACGAGCCCGTTCTCGGTGACCCTGCCGGCCGATCTGGCAGATGGTCTGCCGGGGAGCGCCGGGAAGACCGTGCCACCGCTCGAAGCGGGCGATACGATCCGCGCGGTGGACGGAACGCCCGTGAAGACGTACGCGGAACTGATCGCCGCCCTGTCGCGGCAGCCCTACAAGGCGGCACAACTCTCCGTGGAACGCCGCGCGAAGGCGGGCCAGGCGGCCGAGAGGACGATGGTCAGCCTGCCACCCCAGCAGGCGCGAATCACGGGCCTCGTGATGACGGCGGGACCGGTCAAGGCCGTGCAGGACGACTCTCCCGCGGCGGCCGCCGGTCTCAGGCCCGGTGACCTGATCCTGGCGATCGACGGCGAGCCCCTGGGTGATCCGCTCGCCCTCGACCTGCGGCTGCGCGGACTGGCTGGCAGGAAAGTGAAGCTCGCGGTCGACCGCGGAGGCACGGCGGTGGATCTGGAACTGGAGCCGCGGGAGGTCTCGTGGATCGAGGATCCTCGGTGGCCGTCGAGCCCGGTGTCGCTCTCCTCGATCGGCGCGGCGGTTGGCGTTGAGGCGACCGTGGCAGCCGTCGAGGTCGGCAGCCCAGCGGCTGATGCCGGCATCCAGCCGGGCGAACGGGTCGTCCGCGTGTCGTTCGTCGAGCCGAACCGGAAAGAGCCACCGGCCGATGCGGGCCTGGAACTTTCTGAGAAGTCCCAAAGCTGGCCCTATGTCACGTCCGTGCTCCAGCAGGTCCGGGCGGGAACGAAGCTTGTGTTGGAGGTGGAGCCCGCGGGGGCTGCCGCCGAGGGCCGCGGACAGTCGCGCACGGTGGAGCTTGTCACGAAGGATTCCGAGGATCAGTTTGTCGTTGACCGGGGGCTCGTGTTCGAGCCGGTGTATGAGATCGTGCGGGCGGCTTCATTCTCAGACGCGCTCTCCCGGGGCGGTCGCAAGGCCGTTGAAAACCTTTCCCTCGTCTACCGCTTCCTGCACAAGCTGACCAGCAACCAGATCAGCCCACGCCTGCTCGGCGGACCGATCGAAATTGCCAAGCAGGCGGGCAAGTCGGCGGAGGAGGGGTTCAGTCATTTCCTGCTGTTTCTGACGATGCTCAGCGCCAATCTCGCGGTGGTGAATTTCCTGCCCATCCCCGTTCTGGACGGCGGGCATATGGTTTTTCTGGTGTACGAGTTGATCCGCGGCAAGCCTCCGAGCGAGCGGGTGGTCGCGTTTCTCTCCTACCTGGGATTGGCCCTGATCCTGAGCCTGATGATGTTCGTCTTCGGCCTCGATCTGGGACTGATCCCGCGTCGCTAGTCCGCGTCGCCAGTCTGGGCATCCGATGGCCTACCCACCCATGAACACGTCCGCCGCTGCTGCTCTGGTGGATACCTCCCGTGGTGTTCGCTTCCCGCCCGAGGAGGTGGGCGTGGTGGTCTTCGACGTGGTGGGCACGCTGATCGAGCCCCATCCGTCGGTGGCGGTCGCCTACCAGCAGGCCGCCGCCCGGCATGGTATCGAGAGCGACGTGACGTCTATCCAGCAGCGTTTCAAGACGGCCTGGCGACGGCAGGAGGTGATCGATGGGGCGGCGTCTCCCGCGTTTGCCACGAGTCGGGACCGCGAGGCCGAGCGGTGGCAGGCCATCGTGGACGACGTGTTTGGCGGCGTGGCTGCATCGTCGGCGATCTTCGCCGATCTGTGGGAACACTTTGGCCGGGTCGAAGCCTGGAGGCCGCTGGGCCACGGCCGCGACCTCCTGCGGTCGGCGCTCGATTCGGGAGTAACCGTGGCACTCGCGAGCAACTTTGACGAGCGACTGCTCGTGATTGCGGAGCAGATGGAACCGCTGTCGTGGGTGCCGCACGTCTTTGCGTCTTCGGAGATTGGCTGGCGGAAGCCGGCGCCGGAATTCTTCCGCTGGGTCGAACGGCGGCTCGGGTGCGGACCGGCGGACGTACTGCTGGTGGGCGACGATCCCGAACTCGACCTGGCGGCCGCCCAACGGGCCGGCTGGCGGGCCTTGGGCGTGGCGGGCCACTGAACATTGTTTCTGCTTCTGCAGCAGATGCCAAAGCACGATTCGAGATCGCAGGGCTGCTGCGCTATTCTTTTCGGATTCCCTGCACGTTGCGGATAGTCCGGCAGCAGACGCAGGATGGGCGAGCCATCACGGCCGCTCGGCGCCGGTGTCGAGCACCGCCATGAAGGCCTTCTGCGGGATGTCGACGCTGCCGACGCTCTTCATCCGCTTCTTGCCCTCCTTCTGCTTGGCCCAGAGCTTCTTCTTGCGGGAAATATCACCGCCGTAGCATTTGGCTGTGACGTTCTTCCGCATTGCCGAGATCGTCTCCCGGGCGATTACCTTCGTGCCGATCGCCGCCTGCAGGGCCACTTCGAACATGTGGCGGTCGATCTCGCCCCGGAGTTTCTTGACGATCGCCCGGCCACGGCGGTCGGCGTCGCGGCGGTCGCAGATGATCGACAGGGCATCGACCTTCTTGCCCCCCACGAGGATATCGAGACGGACTAAATCTGCGGGAAAATAGCCCACCAGTTCGTAGTCCATCGTGCCGTAGCCGCGGGTCACGCTCTTGAGCCTGTCGTGCATGTCGTAGATCACCTCGGCCAGCGGCAGGTCGAAGGTCAGCATGGCGCGGGTCGGCGAGAGATACTCGGTCTTCAGATAGACACCCCGGCGATCGGTGCACAGTTGCATGATCGGGCCGATGTGCTCGACCGGCGTGAGGAAATTCGTCCGCACGATCGGCTGGCGGAACTCCTCGATCTCGCCCGTATCGGGCACATCCTGCGGGTTGCGGATGTTGATCGTTTCGCCGTCGGTCTTGAAGATCTGGTAGGTGACGTTGGGTGCCGTCTGAACGAGGTCGAGATCGGCCTCCTGCTCCAGCCGCTGCTGGATGATTTCCATGTGGAGCAGGCCGAGGAAGCCGCAGCGGAAGCCGAACCCGAGGGCCTCACTCGACTCCGGCGCGAACTCGAACGACGGATCGTTGATCGCCAACTTCTCGAGTGAGTCGCGGAGCTCCTCGAAGTTTTCTCCTTCAGAGGGATAGAGTCCGCAGTAGACCATCCGCTGTGGCGGCTTGTAGCCGGGCATGGGGGTGGCGGCATGATCACCCGGGATCGTGACCGTATCGCCGATGTGCACCTGCTTCACATCTTTGATGTTGCAGACGAGATAGCCCACCTGGCCGGCCACCAGTTCCTCGCAGGCCCGCCGTTGAGGCACGAACTGGCCGAGCTCCAGCACTTCGTGCGTCACACTCGTTTCGAGGAACCGGATCTTCTGTCCTTTTTTGACCGTGCCGTCGACGAGCCGCACGTAGGTGATGGCACCGCGGTAGCTGTCGTAGTGGCTGTCGAAGATGAGCGCCCGGAGCACCGCTTTGGGATCACCGGCAGGCGGCGGGACCCGCTCGATAATCGCGGCGAGCAGTTCATCGATGCCGATGCCGGTCTTGGCACTCGCCTTGATGACCTCCGTCGGGTCGATCGAGAGGCTCTGTTCCATCTCGGTGAGCACCTCGTCGACCCGCGCATGCACGAGGTCGACCTTGTTGATCACCGGCACGATCGTGAGGTTTTGGTTGATCGCCGCGTAGGCATTGGCAACCGTCTGGGCCTCGACTCCCTGGAAGGCGTCGACCAGCAGCACCGCCCCCTCGCAGCAGGCCAAGCTTCTCGAGACTTCGTAGTGGAAGTCGACGTGGCCCGGAGTGTCGATGAGGTTGAGCTCGTAGAGCTCTCCCTTGTGCCGGCACTCCATGCGGACGGCCCGGGCCTTGATGGTGATGCCCCGTTGCCGCTCCAGTTGCATGTCGTCGAGCATCTGCTCCTTGAGCTGCCGTTTTTCGACGGTGCCCGTGCGTTCGAGGAGACGGTCAGCCAGCGTGCTCTTACCGTGGTCGATGTGGGCGATGATGGAAAAGTTGCGGATATGCTTGCAGTCGATGCTCATGAAGGGATTGTAGACGAGTTTCAGGGCCGATGGATGGGGAATGTGCCAAGACTCTGCCGCTGCACGCTTCCAACGGCCCGGGATCGTGCGACTGTGCTGCTGGTACGCATCTGTTCGCCGGCTGCGGCCGCATCGCCAGCACGGGACTTGCTGGAGGTTTCACTTGGCTGTGTGGCGGCGGGCCAGGCCGGCGGCGCCGATGGAGCCGGCGTCGCCGCCCAGGCTCGCGTAGCGGACGATGGTCTTCTCCGCCAGCACGGGAAACGCGCGGGCCTTCACTTCCGCCCGCACCCGCTCGATGAACGCCTTGCCGACGGGGGCGGTCTCGCCGCCAAATGTCATCGCGCCGCCGATCAGCACGGCCTCCGGATCGAGCGTGTGCATGAGCGTGACGATGCCGATCCCAAGCCAGCGGGCCGTTTCCAGGATCAGTTCGGTCGCGAGCGGATCCCCGGCGGCCGACTCTCGTGAGATCAGGATCGGCGTCAGTTCCTCGCCGGCGGCAACGGCCTTCGAGAGGCTACTCTCCGCGTTCCCTGGAAGCGCTTCACGCGCACGGGCCTTGAGGCTTGTGGCGCTGCAGTAGGCCTCGAGATCGCCGCTGTGGCCAAACGGGCACCTCCGCGCGGTGGCAGCGGTATCGACGATGATATGGCCGAACTCGGAGGCGTGGCTGTGGGCGCCGTCGATCGAGTCGTTGCCGATGATGATGCCGCCGCCCACGCCCGTGCCAAGCGTCAGCAGGATCAGGCTGTCGTAGTCGCGGCCCGAGCCGACCCAGAATTCGCCGTAGGCCGCGGCCGTGGCGTCGTTGGCATAGGTCACCGCGTGGCCACAATGCGCTGCCACGCGGTCGCGGATCGGAAAGTTGTCCCAGCCGGGCAGGTTGCCAGCACGAAGGATCACGCCCGTCGGCAGATCCTGTGGCCCGGGCGTGCCGAGCCCGACGCTGGCGATGTCGCTCGTGGCGATGCCGACCATGCCGGCGAGAGTGTGCACCATCCGTCCCATCCGCGCCGCCGCATCCTCGGGGCCTCGCTCCGCATGCGTCGGTTCGGTATGGAAGGCGACGATCCGACCGTCGTCGTCTACAAGCGCGGCCTTGATACTCGTGCCGCCGAGATCGACGCCGACGTGAAACGGCAACCGGGCCTCCGCGATCGGCAGCAAGGAACGCGTTTTCATGCTGGACAGGCTCAGGCCCTGCTCAATCCCCAGCCGGCAGGCGGCTGACTTCAACCGTCGGCGTCGGGCCAGTGCAGGCCTTCATGAATTCAACGAGATCGATCTTCTCCTGCGGGGAGAGCTTGAGCGGCCGGATTTTTTCACTGAGATGAGGATTGGCATGGCCGCCCTTGTCATACCACTCCACGACCTCTTCGAGCGTCGCGACCGAACCGTCATGCATGTAGGGCGGGTTCAGCGCAACATTACGGACCGTCGGCGTCTTGAAGCCGCCAGTGTCCTTGGGATCCTTCGTCACAACGAAGCGGCCGAGGTCGGGCTCGGGCTTGTCCATGCCGATGCCGATGTTGTGGTATTTCTCGTCGGCGAGATTCGCGCCGACGTGGCAGGCGGTGCAGTTGCCCTTTTCCGAGAAGAAGATGTCGCGGCCGCGGCTGGCCTCCTCCGACATGGGGTGGGCCTCTGCGTCGGCCTTTGCTGCGGCATACTTGGCGGCGAGTTCCGCATCTTCGGCGATGTCGTCGGGATCCAGCCCGGCGAAGGCCCGCATCTGCTCGCCATAGTCGTAGGCTGACGGGGCGGTGACCAGCACCCGTTCGAAGGCTGCGATCGCCTGACCGACCCGGTCGATCGTGAGTTCACCGAAGATGGTGTCGAACTGCTTCTTGTAAACCGGCATCTCACCGAGACGCTTCACCACGCCCTCGTGGGTGAAGCCCATCTCGATCGGGTTTTGGATCGGCCCGACGGCCTGTGCCTCAAGCGATTCGGCGCGGCCGTCCCAGAACTGCGGGCCCGAGAGGATCCGGTTGAACGACACCGGCGAATTCCGGCCACCGAGCTGGCCGCGAACACCGACCCCGGTCTTCGTGCGGGCCGAGTAGCCCTCGGCGGGATTGTGGCAACTGGCGCAGCTGACGGTTGAATCGGCCGAAAGCCGGGGATCAAAGTAGAGCTGGCGTCCCAGTTCGATCTTGGCACGAGTGAGCGGATTCTTCTCGAGGCCGGCCCTGTCGATCTGAGCGGCACCCTGCGAGAGCCCCAGCGGCAGGAGTGGCTCTAGCTCCACGGCGTTTTTGGGATCGGACAGCCACAGATCGACCTGCTCCAGCGTGATCGGACCGGTGCCGGGAACGCCACCGGTCAGTAACGGATCACCGAGCATGACACGTTCACGGGGCATGACCGGAGCGGCCGCCACGGGAGCCGGTTCCCGGGGCGGCTGAGTCGCTACCGGAGTTGTAGCCGGGCTTGCTGCGGGAGTCGCTGCCTGTGGTGTTGCCGTGGGCTCCACTTCTTTCGCTGCCTGCTTCTCTGCTGCCTGGGCAGCTTCCGGCATCGCGAGCGGTTTCGCGGCTGGAGCGGTCACCGTCTCCACGGGTGCATCGATTGTTTTGCCCGCCTCGGTGATCGCCCGATCGGCTGCGGCCGTCGCGGAATCGACTGCCTGTTTCGATCGGGCGGCCTCCTCGTCGATAGCCACGGATCGCGGATCCTTTCGCAAACCGTTCGCTGCCGGATCAACCGCCTCGATCGTTTCGATTTCAACGACCTCGCCCCGCGAGCCTGACCTACCTGCGGGAGAACAGCCCGTCACGCCAAAACCGGCAATGACAGGCAGCAGGGCAGCTCCGGTCAGAGCCTGAGCAAAAAAGCGAGAGCGATGGCATGTCATGGCAGAGGCTCCTTCGGTTTGGCGAGTAGTGTGGCTAGTGTGGCGAAATCGCCTCTATCACAAAGCAGATTTGAAAACGAGCCTACGGCAGGGCTGGCAGAAGATAAAGAGCCAGACAAAGAGTCGAAGCCCAGAATCTTAGACAGCCGCTCCGCCACGAGGAGGAGTTGGCGGAACGCCTGTTTTCAGACGATGGCGTCGGTGGCCAGCCATTCCAGTTCGCCCGGATGGCCTGGACCGTCGTCGAGCCGGATCGATGCCACGGCCCCTTTTTGCATGCGAATTGCGGCTGCTCCGTCGCCGATCATCAGGGCCACCAGACGGCCAACGCAGGGCATATGGCCTACCCAGGCCACGCGGGCCGCGTCCTGCTGGGTTGTCCACTCCACCAGATCGGGCCAGTTGGAGGCCGGCGCCAGCGCATCGACCACCTCCACGAGCGGGGCATTGTCGCATGCCGCGGCCAGAAGTTCGGCTGTTTCGCGGGCTCGGACCAGTGGGCTCGTGGCGACGACGTCCACCTCCATGCCCGCTTTATGGAGGCGTTTCATCATGGCCGTGAACCGCTTCCGCCCCCGCTTGGTGAGCTGGCGGGCATGGTCGTCGATCCCTGGGCCCTGATCTTCGGCCCAGGCATGTCGAACTATATAAAGGTGGGTAGTGAGCTTTGGCATGCCGGCATTGTGCGTGACGTCGCCGGCAGTGGCAAGCTACGCCCGGCGCCAGAGGTCGTCCGTCGCGATTCGTTCCCGTGCGACGGCGGCGGCGGTGTCTTGCCGCCAGCGAAGGGCGTCGGTCGGGTAGCCCGCCGTGGGCAGCAGGCCGGGCACCCGTTCGGCCCAGAACGCATTAAAAGCCAGCATTGAGAGTTCACGGACGTATTTCGCTGTCATGCTCGCCAGTGCCACAGGGGCCCGCGACTCACCGCCAACGCAAAACTCGATCCGGCATGCCGCCGACCGGGGTTCGCCGCCAGCAGGCACCAGGTAGGCCGACCGCACGGGCGTCTCTTCGAGAGGCTGCACAAGCGGCGTGTCGAAGTGACTTGCCACGAGGCCGCCGTAGCGTTTGCGACCACCATGCCGGTCGCACCAGACGAGCGCTGGGGTGTCTGGCCTGTCGGCCCGCAGGGAGGCCGCCAGATCGAGCGTGGCGGCAGAGAGAATGTCGGATTTATTGAGGCCGCCATGCAGGAGCGTGTTGAACTCGTCGGGGTAGATGCCGCGGCAGGCGACCCGCACGACTGCCACACCATGCCGGGTCAGCGTATCGCGGACGGTCGCCCCCAGAACTGCGCACCGGTCGGCGTCCACATCGCAGGGCAGTCGTAGCGACGTCAATCCCTGCCACTCCCCGCGGCAGCCGCCGCGTGGTGAGATCGGTCCGAGGGAGTCGTGCAGCGTCGCCCAGGTGTCGGGAATGTCGCCCGCAGACAGCAGCAGTCCCAGCAGAACGCCCCGCTCGAGCATGTCGAACCCGGCGCCCGCACGATAGATCTGCTTGGAATCGGCCCAGAGTGGTGATCGCGTGCCGGCGTGCGCGGCCACCAACCCCTCGACCTCCGCGAGAGCTCGGCCCAGCACCGGCTCGGCATCCTCCATGCCGGCCTCGATCCGCCAGACCGTCGCCGCGACCATCAGTGGGCCAAGGTTCGGGCCGTAGCCCGCCTCGTCGGTGCCGATGAGCAGCGTCATGCGGGTGCCTTGCTCGGTGGCTCGCGTGGGCGTTCCGCCCACCGACAGAACTCATAGATCGCGATCGACGCCGACGTGGCGGCGTTGAGGCTGTGGGGCAGACCATACATCGGAATCTCCGCGACTCGGTCGAGCCGCGTCAGCACGTCGTCGTCGAGGCCCGTCCGTTCGTTGCCGACCACGAGCACGGTGCGGGTCTGAAATGGAAATCCGAACAGGCATTCGGAGTGCGTCGTCTGCTCGAGCCCCACGATCTCGAAGCCCTCGCCGCGCAGTCGGTCGAGCACCGGTGGCAGGCTGCGGTGGATCTCAAGCACGACCGATTCGGCGCCGTCCCGCGCGATTTTCTCGTGGAGCCTGGCCGCACCGCAGGCGATCACCCTGCGAATGCCGAAGCAGCCGCAGGTGCGGACGATATGCGAAAGGTTCACGTGGCTCCGCATCGGCGGGCAGGCGACGATCAGTTCACGCTCAGTCGCGGGCGTTTCCGGTGGCTTGTGGCGGAGGTGTGTGAAGCGGGGCATGCCGGTATTCTGCCCGATTGGCCCGACCTGTGTGGCCTCTTTCGTGGCGGCAAGTTTTGAACTTGTCCGGAAGCGGACGTAGCCCCTCTCACCACCGTCCATTCTCCCCGCCTCCTCGTGGCGGCAAGTTTTTAACTTGTCCGAGAGTTGACGCAGCCCCTCCCGCAGTCGTCTCGCGAGCGCCGCCGGGCCGGCAGAAGTCTCCTTCGCGGGGACTTTCGCCGTGGGGTGTATTGGTAGTGCCGACCTGATGGGGGGCGAAATTCCAACGCTTTGTCGAGCTTCAGCCGATCCCGGCTCGCCGTCCCTCTTTTTCTTTTTCGTGGCGGCAAGTTTTTAACTTGTCCGAGAGTTGACGCAGCCCCTCTCTACCGTCGTCTCACGAGCCCCGCCTCCTCGTGGCGGCAAGTTTTTAACTTGTCCGAGAGTTGACGTAGCCCCTCCCACAGTCGTTTCGCGAGCGCCGCCGGGCCGGCAAAAGTCTCCTTCGCGGGGACTTTCGCCGTGGGGCGTACTGGTAGTGCCGACCTCTGGGGGGCGAAATTCCAACGCTTTGTCGAGCTTCAGCCGATCCCGGCTCGCCGTCCCTCTTTTTCTTTTTCGTGGCGGCAAGTTTTTAACTTGTCCGAGAGTTGACGTAGCCCCTCCCACAGTCGTTTCGCGAGCGCCGCCGGGCCGGCAGAAGTCTCCTTCGCGGGGACTTTCGCCGTGGGGTGTATTGGTGGTGCCGACCTGATGGGGGCGAAATTCCAACGCTTTGTCGAGCTTCAGCCGATCCCGGCTCGCCGTCCTTCTTTTTCGTGGCGGCAAGTTTTTAACGTGTCCGAAAGTTGACTGAAGCCTTCCCACCACCACCCGCTCTTCTCACCGTCGTCTCACAAGCCCCGACCCCCTCCCATGGGGCGGCACAAGCCGTGCCAAAAGGAATGGGGGATTCACCCGTTTCCGTCTACACTAGGGCGGTCTGGCCTCGTCATCGATTGGAGCCACCATGCGCCGCCTTCCCAGCCAGCCCGTCCGCGATGCGTCTGCCCCACGGGCCACGCCAACTGCCCCCGCGAACGGTACACCTGCCCCGCCCCGACCGGGCGACACCGTCAAGAGTCCTCTCAGCTTCGGCCGGGAGACGGTCGAATCGGTCGTGATCGCGTTCACGCTCGCGCTCCTCTTTCGGGCCTTCGAGGCGGAGGCCTTTGTGATTCCGACCGGCTCCATGGCCCCGACCCTCATGGGCCGTCACAAGGATCTGGTCTGTGAATCGTGCGGCCGCGACTTCCGTGTCGGCTGCAGCGCCGAGGAGGACGACCAGTCGCAGAGCCTGCGGACGGAGGCGGCGCGGCTGGAGCGGGAACTCGCCAGCCTCAAGACGGGCGGCAACGGCAACGGTTCCGGGCTTCAGGAACGGGACACCCAGCGCCGCCGTCTCGAACTGCTCGAAAGCGACCGTGGTCCGATCGGACAGATCCGTTCGCGGCTGGCTGCCAAGATGGTGCCGGCGGCCAAGTGCCCCAACTGCGGGTTCGTCTCGCGGTTGGTGCAGGGCTCCGGTGGCCAGTTGCGATATGACCCGCGGTATCCGTCGTACAGCGGCGATCGGATCCTTGTCGACAAGTTCGCCTACGATCTCTCGACGCCCAAGCGGTGGGACGTGGTCGTCTTCAAGTATCCAGAGGAGGCGAAGACCAACTACATCAAACGTCTTGTCGGCCTGCCGGGTGAGACGGTGTCGATCGCGGGCGGTGACATCTGGACCAGCCGGGACGATGGCGCGGCTGAGATTGCCCGCAAGCCGTCTGACACGATGCGGGCGATGCTGCAGTGCGTCCACGACAGCCGCTACGTCTCGGCCGAACTCCACACGGCCGGCTGGCCGCTCTGCTGGAGCGACTGGTCGCCGCCGAACCGTGGTGGGCCAGACGCAGGGTGGACCAGTGCCGATGAGGGCCGCTCGTTCAGCATGTCTGGCAAGTCACCCGCCACCCTTCGGTATCGCCACTTCTTCCCCTCAGCCGAGGAGTGGGAGGATGTGCGGAAGGGTGAGTCGCTTGCTGGCCGGGCAAAGCCCACGCTCATCGACGACTTCCAGCCCTACAACGCCATCGCCACGCGGCCGCACTGGGTGGGGGATCTCGCCCTCGAAATGGTCTGTGAAACCGACGGTCGGGCTGGCGGCACTCTGTCGCTCGACCTCGTGGAAGGGGGCGAATCGCATCGCTGCGAGATCGACCTCGCCAGCGGGGAGTGCACGCTCATGCTGGCCGGCGGCCAAGGGGGCGAGTCCGCCGCGTGGGGCCGCACGCCGGTCCGCGGGCGGGGCTCCTGGAAGATCCTCTTTGCCAACGTCGATGACGCACTCTCGCTCTTTGTCGACGGGCGTCGCATCCAGTTCGACAAACCGACGGCCTGGACGCGTTCGCTCGAGGAGGTGCCGCTCAACCGGCCCACCGTCGTCGCAGTCGAGCCCGGCTCGGAGGAATCGAGCGATCTGTCGCCGGTGGGCATCACCGCAGCGGGCGCGTTTGTCCTCGTGAAGAACCTGAGGGTCCTCCGCGACACCTATTACATCGGCGCGATCGATGTCGGAGCGCGGCCGGGTGAGATCCTGGAGGAGGACCGGCTGGAGTTTGCCCTCGAGGCGGACCAGTTCTTCGTGCTCGGCGACAACTCGGCCGCCAGCAAGGATGGCCGGCTCTGGCTGGAGTGCCATCACGTCGACCGCGACCTGCTGATCGGCAAGGCCATGGCCATTTTTTGGCCCCATGCGGTTCCGGCCAGTTGGAGCGTGCCGGTGAAAATTGGCGGCTCTGAGTTGCGATTGCCCTCGTGGCCGAACTTCGGGAGGATGCGGTTCGTGCGGTAAGGCCGGCTGGGCCGGCTCATTGTATCGTCGATCAAGGAGGATCCAGATGCCCCTGTTGTCCGTCTCGGGCCTCGTGAAGTCCTACGGCCGCCGCCGCGTGGTCGATGGCGTCGATTTCCACGTCGAGGCGGGGGAGATCGTGGGCCTGCTGGGTCCCAACGGCGCCGGCAAGACGACGAGCTTCCGCATGACCTGCGGTCTGGTCATGCCCGATGCGGGGAGCGTGCTCCTCGACGACGAGGAGATCACGCACTGGCCGATGTTCAAGCGGTCGCGGGACGGTGGCATGGGCTACCTCGCGCAGGAGCAGAGCGTGTTCCGCAAGCTCACCGTCGAGCAGAATCTGCTGGCGATCATGGAGCTCGTCGGCATGCCGTACGGAGAACGTCGCAAGCGTTGCGAACTCTTGCTGGAGCAGTTCGATATCACTCGGATCCGTAAGTCGAAATCACACTACATCTCGGGGGGTGAGAAGCGGCGGCTCGAGATCGCCCGCTGCCTGGTGACCGAGCCACGGATCATCCTGCTCGACGAGCCGTTCACCGGCATCGATCCGGTCACGATCCATTCGATCCAGAAGATCATCACCGGCCTTCGCGACAGCGGCATCTCGATTCTGATCACCGACCACCGCGAGCGGGAAACACTCGCGATCACCGACCGCAGCTATGTCGTCCGTGCGGGCAAGGTGCTCTGCCATGGGTCCGCACAAGAGGTGCTCTCCAACCCCGATGCCAAGAAGTATTACTTCGGCGAGAGCCCGGGCGTGGAAGCGGCCTGATCCCCCCAGCTTCACCTGCTTCCCCCCAGCTTCGCAGGGCCGTCGGCTCCGTCGACTTTTGCCGACGATTTCTGCCCGGCAGACTGCACGCCGCGGCGGAGTTGAGTCGAAACCATGCAGAGCCATGACTGTCTGGGCAAAGCACACGACGACGTTCCGAAGGCCGGCTGCGGTCATTGCGGTCATTGCGGCTGCGTGGATTGCCTGCCTCACGCCGCTCGTCGCCGCGGAGTTTCAGGAACTCAACACCGATCGCGACGCATTCACGCCCGCGACCACGACCGCCAAGGTGGGCACCGTTCTTACCGAGGCGTCGTACGTGTGGATCGACAATCGCGGTATGCCGGCCACGAACAGCTATCCCGAACTCCTCGTGCGGATCGGTGCGAGCGAACGGTTCGAATGGCGGCTCGGGTGCAATTACGAACTGAACCCCGGGGGGAGCGTCGTTGCGGCCGTTGAAGTCGGTGAACAGCCGAAGGAGGAGGCCGGTGGCGAGGAGGCCAATCTGCTCTACGGTTTCAAGCTCCGCGTCACCGATCAGGCAGGCTGGATTCCGCGGAGTGTGGCCACGGTGGAGGCCTTCACGCCCGTCGTCGGCGACCTCCAAGGGACAGAACCGGCGGCCACCTACGCATTCGGCTGGGAGTTGCCCGCGGAGTGGAGGTTCGATACCGCGATTCGGTACGCCTACGCTGAAAGCGAAGAGGGCTGGTTCGATCGCTGGATGCCGTCGGCCGTGTTGCGGATCCCGATGACTGACCGCTGGGAGGTCCATGCCGAATGGTTCAGCAGTTGGACGGAGGGTCTGGCCGACAACACGGTGCAGCCGTTTGCCGGCCCCGGCACCCACTTCATGCTGACGCCGTCGTTTGAGATTGGCTGCCGCATGGGCTGGGGTCTCACCCGCGACGCGGCAGGCTACTTTGTCGATACCGGCGTCGGCTGGCGTTTCTGAGCCGCCCTCCCCCGTGGCGGCAAGTTTTCAACGTGTCCGAGAGTTAACGCATTCCCTCGTGGCGGCAAGTTTTCAACTTGTCCGAGCCCCTGCTAGTGACTCCGCAAGTTAAAAACTCGCGGCCACGGGGGACAGAAAACTACGACGGCCACGGGGGACAGAAAACTACGACGGCCACGGGGGACAGAAAACTACGACGGCCACGGGGGACAGAAAACGCGCGGCCACACTGTCCGGCTGTCCTGACCAAAACAGGGAATTCCGGCAGTCGTGTTCGCCCCGTGCAAACGTTTCAGCGTCGGACGGCCGTGAGCACGCTGCGGCCGAGGGCCGTCGGCTTATGGGCCACGATCTTCAGCCCCAGATCGGCAAACCAGCCGCCGATTTCCGCGGTGGAGTAAAGACGCCCCTGGGTCACCGTCGTCAACAGCACGGAATACTCGGCCGCCCACAGCGGGCCCGACTTGTCGTCGTCGAGCAGGGCGTCGTGAATAAGTACTCGGCCACCGATGGGCAGCGATGCGGCACTGTTTCCGAGCAGTCGCCGGCAGTCGGTCTCGTTCCAGTCGTGCAGGACGTTCGAAAAGAGATGCGTGTCGTGATCCATGGGCCATGGATCGGCGAACATGTCGGATGTGACGACATCAATTCGGCCTGCCAGCCCCGCCGTGGCGATCGTCCGTCTCGTGATCATGTCTACGGGCGACGCCTCCAATACCGTCGCCCGGGCCGATGGAAACGCGGCGGCCACGGAGATCGCATACACGCCCGATCCGCCGCCGATATCGAGCAGTCGGCCCGGGGCTGTGCCTGCCAGCGCGGCGGCGAGGGCCGGTCCGAGCACGCGACCGCGGCAGTCCATGGCTGCGGTGAACGATTCCGCGAAGGCGGTCGTCCGCATGGCGGCATGCCAGTCCGCCTCCCCTGCCTCACCCGGCCAGTTGGCTGGGCGGTCGGTCCGCAGCACCGTGAGGAAGTCGGCGACGCCCGGTTTGTCGGTGATACTCGCGTAGTAGGGGCGGGCGTCGAAAGGCCCACCGGCCACGAGAAACTCCTGCGCGGTGTCGGAAACGCTGAAAACGCCATCGGCGTCGCGATGGAGCAGGCCGTTGGCAACCAGCAGTGTGCAGAGCGTGTCGGTGGGCCGCGGGTGGATTGAGAACATCCGGCAGATGGAGGGCAGGTCGGCTGGGTGGTCGGCGAGCGCAGAGAAGAGATCGAGATGGACGATCGCCACGGTGAGCGCGTCGACGGCAGTCAGCGATTCGCGGTAGCGGTAGATCGCGCCGGGGTCTGTTAAGGGGTGATCGGTGCCGGGGGCCTGCTGCAAAGGATGATGCATGAGAGAGCGCATGTTTCAGGGAGAGGGTAGGTTCCAGGGCCGACAACGGCGCCGGTGCTCGGTGGGGGTGAGGCCGAAGGTCTTCTTGAACACGGTGCACAGCTGCGCTGCATGGGCGAAGCTGCACCGTGCGGCGATCGCCGCCAGCTTGAGATCGGTATCGGCCAGCAGCCGGCGGGCGGCGAGCATTTTGGTGCGGATGATCTCGTCGTGGAGCGAGCGGCCAAACGCCTTCGTGAACTGCTTCTCGAGCGACCGCCGCGAGAGGCTCGTGACCCCCGCCACCTGCTCGGCAGTCAGGCCGTCGCAGGCCTTCGAGCGGATCAGCCGCAGGGCCAGCCGCACGTCAGGGTCGTCGAGCGACAGAATATCGGTGCTGCGGCGGACGATCACACCGAGCGGCGGCACGAACACGCTCTCGGTCGTGACAGGCTCGCCATTCATGCGGGCGGTGAGCAGACGCGCCGCCTCGTAGCCGATGCACTCCAGGTTTTGATTCACGCTCGTAAGGTTTGGGGACGCCAGATCACAGAGCACCTCGTCATCATCGACACCGATCACCGCCACGTCATCGGGGCACTCGAGCCCGAGTGACCGCACGGCGTCGAGCACCTCCAGCGCCCGAACGTCGTAGGCCGCCATGATGCCCACCGGCCTCGGCAGTGATTCGATCCAGCGGGCGATGGCAGGCACGTCGTCGACGCACATGCCCACCCGGCTGGCCTTGGGCGAGTCGAAGACATGCACGCTGGCACCGCGGGCAACGGCATGTTCTGCGAAGGCTTCCTCGCGAAGCCGTGACCAGCGAGTGCGGACACCACAGTAGGCAAGCTGATTGAATCCCTGGTCGAGCAGGTGGTCGGCGGCGGCCCGCGCGATTGCCGCCTCGTCGGCATGGATGCCCGGCGACGGCCCACTGCCCTCTTCCCATCGAAGTGAGACAAGCGGCACCTCGCCCTGCTGCCACGCCGCCGGCAGTCGATCGCGGGGAACACGGGAGATCACGCCGTCAACCAACCAGGTCTCCAATCCCGGCGGCACCCCCTCCTCAAACCCCCGCTCGTCGGCATAGAGGCTCCAGGGCTCATGTTCGCGGAGCCATCGGCTCACTCCCCGCAGCACGCCGCGGCCGAACGCCTTCGAGGTTTCAACGAGCAGGGCCACACGCCGGCCGGGCCCACGGGCCGCATCGTGTGCCGTCGTTGCATGGACGATCCGATTACGTGACTGGCGAGCAATCATGGCGGCCCTATCGTAACGCCCATAACGCCGCCTGTGCCGCCGGGCCGGCAGAAGTCTCCTTCGCGGGGACTTTCGCCGTGGGGCGTATTGGTGGTGCCGACCTGATGGGGGCGAAATTCCAACGCTCGTCGAGCTTCAGCCGATCCCGGCTCGCCGTCCCCATCATTCGTGGCGGCAAGTTTTTAACTTGTCCGGGAGTTGACGAAGCCCCTTGCTACCACGATCCATTCTCCCCGCCGAGCCGGCAGAAGTCTCCTTCGCGGGGACTGTCGCCGTGGGGCGTATTGGTGGTGCCGACCTGATGGGGGCGAAATTCCAACGCTCGTCGAGCTTCAGCCGATCCCGGCTCACCGTCCCTCTCATTCGTGGCGGCAAGTTTTTAACTTGTCCGGGAGTTGACAAAGCCCCTTTTCAACGCCACTGCCCCCCTCGTATCCGCTGGGTGTGCTGATTTCGGTAACGGTTTCGGCAGCAACGCGTAACCGACGGTGCGGCCGCCATGCTACTTTCGCGTCTATGCTTGTTGAAAAGGAACCGACCCATGCAATGCCATCCCGCCGGATCTGTTTCGCGACCCGTCATGTCTTTCGTGTGGATGTTGATCCTGGGCGTGACCACAAGCCTGCCGGGCGGTAGTCAGGCAGCCGATGGAACAGGGGCATCGCGGCGGATTCTCGTGTGTGGCGGCCGGACAGCCCTCGTCGAGATCGGGCCCGATCATCCGCAGGGCACGGTCGAGTGGTCATGGCCCGTCGGCACCCGCGAGGGCTGGCTGCTTCCCGACGGCAATGTGCTCCTGGCGTTGGCAAAGGGCGGAAGCACGCCGAAGGGAGCGGCCGTCGAGATCAGGCGCGGACGCGACGGCGCGGCAGACGAGATCGTGTGGCGGTATGACGGCACCCAAGACGAGGTGAACAGCATCCAGAAAACGCCGGAGGGAACCTACGTGCTGACCGAGGCCGGGCCGAATCCGAGGCTGTTGGAGATCGCCGCCGACGGAGCCGTGAAGGTCGAGTTCCCGCTCGTCTGCCAGAAAAAGAACGCCCACATGCAGTCACGGATGGCCAGGAAGCAGGCCGACGGCACCTACCTCGTACCTCACCTGCTCGACTTCGCGATCGTCCGCTACGACGCGGCAGGTAAGGAACTGTCGCGGATCGACACGCACGTGCCCGGTAACGCGAATGTCAACAGCTGGCCATTCACGGCGATCGCCCTGGCCGATGGCGGCATCCTCGCGGGCCTGACCAACGGCAACCGCGTGGTCGAATATGGCACGGATGGGAAGCCGCGATGGGAGATCGAGGCCGCGGAGGTCGATGCCGCCATCAACGATGCCTGTGGCGTCCAGCGGCTGCCCGGCGGCAACACGATGATCGCCAGCTACCGGATCGGCAAGGACGGCGTACGGCTGGTGGAGGTGTCGCCCGACAAGAAGATCGTCTGGAAGTGGCAGGCGAACGTGCCGAATGTCCACCATTTCCACGTGGTGGCAGTCGATGGGGCGGCGGTGCCGTGGCCGCCGCTGCGATGAATTCTTGTCGTTCACGGGAAAGCCAGTCTTTTGGGCCCGGTGGCCTTTCCGGCAGCTCCACTGCGACGTGCGGTCGAACTACAATCAGATTGGTGTGTCCGAGGTGATCGGAGATGGGGCCATGATGATCGCAAGCCCGTTCGCAAGCCGTCGCTTTCACGTTTCGCCAGCCTGGCTGTGGGCGGCGGTCTTGCCGGCCGCTCTGACCGGGATCCATGTCGCGGCCGACGGGCTTCGGGCAGAAGCCCTGCCGGGCGTCCGTGAGGCCGGTCTGGGCCGTGCGGAAGACAGCGAATTCTTCGAGTCGAAGGTGCGGCCGCTCCTCGTCCAGCACTGCGCCGAATGCCATTCCAACGAGGCCGGCGATCCGGAGGGGGGCCTCTCGTTCGATTCCCGGGCCGATTTTCTTTCGGCCGAGGGTGTGGCCGTCGCCGGCAGGCCCGATGAGAGCCTGCTGGTAAAGGTGGTCCGCTACGACGGCGACCTCCAGATGCCGCCGGACGGGAAACTACCGACGGCGGCAATCCAGACCATCGAAGAGTGGGTCCGTCGCGGGCTGCCGTGGCCGGACGACGGCCGGCCAGCCGGCACCGCGAAGTCAGGCGTCGAGGCCTTCGACATCGCGAAGCGGAAGGCCGATCACTGGTGCTGGCATCCGCCCCGCGTCGCGGCCTTGCCTGCGGTCAAAAATACCGACTGGTGCAGGAGTGATATCGACCGCTTCGTGCTCTCGCGGCTTGAAGCGGCCGGGCTCGAGCCGGCGGCTGAAGCATCCCGCGAAGTGCTCGTGCGGCGGGCGGCGGAGGTTCTCACGGGCCTGCCTGCCGATGCCGCTGCTGTCGAGCGGATCGCTCACGATCCAGACACGACAGCCTTCGACCGCTATGTCGACGAGTTGCTCGCCTCGCCCCACTACGGCGAACGCTTCGCCCGGCACTGGCTCGACGTGGCCCGCTACGGCGAGGCGCGGGGGCACGAGTTTGACTACCCGATCCCCAACGCCTGGCAGTACCGCGATTGGGTCGTGCAGGCATTCAACGACGATCTGCCCTACGACCAGTTTGTCCGCGAGCAGATCGCCGGCGACCTTGTCGAGCGGCCGCGGATCGACCCACGCTCCGGCGCAAACCGGTCGGTCGTTGGCACGGGGTTCTGGTTTCTGGGTGAGGCTGTGCATGGACCGGTCGACATCGCGCAGGACGAGGCCGATCGGATGGACAACTGCATCGACACGTTCGGCAAGGCTTTTCTCGGGCTGGCCCTGGGATGCGCCCGCTGCCACGACCATAAGTTCGACGCCATCTCCAACGAAGACTACTACGCCCTCACCGGCATGCTCATGTCGAGCAGCTACCGGCAGGTGCCCTTCGAAACGCTCGAGGCCAACCGGGAGGTGGCCCGGAGGCTCGATGCCGCCGACAGGGACGCCCGCGACCGGCTTCTGCCACTGATCACAGCCGCGCTCGGTCCCGCCGACGACAGGCTGCGCCTGCGCCAAGAACAAGACCAAGAACAAGAACAAGAACAAGAACAAGAACAAGAACAAGAACAGGGCCAGACCGCGTCTGCCGACAGCCCGCCGGCTTCCGGCGAGACTGTGATCGCCGACTACACCCGCGGTGAACACTCCACGCCCATCATCGCCGATGCCGCCGCCTGGGGGCGGGCCACCGTTCCGCCAGGGGAGCCGGTGCTCTTGGCGGAGGTGGAGGGGCTGCCCCGTGAGCTGCGGGTCGAGCCGCTCGGCCATGCCCGGAGCGACGCTCTCTGGTCGGCCACGCGATCGACGGGCGAACGGGATACACCGCCGCTGGGCAATGTCGATCGGGCTGGCCGCGTGCTGCGGACTCCCAAGGTGCTGATCAAGGACGGCGTGATCTGGCACCGCGTCCGCGGCCACGTGCAGATCTTCGTCGTTGTCGACGGCCATCTTTTGCTTCAGGGTGGGCCGATCTATGGCTCGCATCTCACGAAGGCCAACACGGACGGTCAGTGGCAATGGATCCGGCAGGATCTGCGGAGGGATCTCACCTGGGAGAGCGGCCGCATTGTCCATGTGGAATATGCGGCGGTCGCGGGCGCCGTGTCGGTGGCCGAAACGGTGGCCAGCCTCGAGCAGCCACGGCGGAGCGATCCGTCGCCACCCGCGTTGATCAATAGCCGCCTTGCCGATCCGGGATTCGACTGGAAGAGCCCCGCCGCCAAGCGGGCCGTGGATGAGGCGATCGCACTGGCCACGGTCCGGGATGCGATCTTGGCCGACGTGAAGCTTGAGTCGGCCACGGCACCGGCCATCCTCGACGGCAACGGCATCGACCAATACGTGCTCCTGAAGGGGTCTGCGGCCCGCCGGGGTGAACTCTCGCCCCGACGGTTCCTCGAGGCGATCGATGGCGCCGGCCAGCCCTCATGGCCGAAGCATTCGTCGGGCCGCCGCCAATTGGCTGACCGTGTCCTCGATCCGGCAAACCCACTCACCAGCCGCGTGATCGTCAATCGAATCTGGCATCACCTCTTCGGCCGCGGGCTGGTGGCCACCACCGATAATTTCGGGAAGCTCGGCGAGGCGGCCGCCGACCAGGCGGCACAGGGGCTTCTCGACATGCTTGCCGTACGGTTCCGCGAAGAGGGCTGGAGCATCAAGCGGCTGGTGAAGGAAATCGTGACGAGCAGCACGTGGCGGATGGCAAGTGCCCGGAATAGCCGTGCCGTGGAGCAGGATCCGCTCAATCTGCTCTTCCACCATGCACCGCTGCGGCGACTGGAGGGCGAGGCGGTGCGGGACAAGATTCTTGCTGTCTCTGGCCGGCTCGACCGCACGCTGGGCGGTCCGAGCATCGAGGTGTTCATCACGCCGTTCCACGACGGCCGCGGCAAGCCGAAGAGCGGGCCGCTCGACGGCGACGGCCGCCGCAGCATCTACACCCGCATCCGTCGCAACTTCCTGCCGAGTTTCCTGCTGGCTTTCGACATGCCGGTGCCTTTCCAGGCGATGGGTCGCCGGAGCGTGACCAACGTGCCCGCGCAGGCGCTCACGCTCATGAACGATCCATTCGTGACCGAGCAGGCTGCGGTGTGGGCGAAACGGGTTCTTCGTGACGACACGATTCCAGCCGAGAGTCGCATCGACACCATGTATCGGGAGGCCTTTGGGCGGTTGCCGACCGTGGAAGAACGGAACGCGGCCCTCGCGTTTCTCGCTATGCAGGCCGGGCATCACGGGGTGGCATTCGCTGCACAGCCCCGGCACGAGGCGACCTGGGCCGACCTCGCCCACGCCCTGATCAACACCAAGGAGTTCATCTTCTTGCCATGAAAGACATGAGCAAAATGAACAACATGAACACCATAAACGACTTTCGCCACCACTGCGGCCGGTTCGGGCCTGCGGCTCTTTCACGCCGGGAGATGCTCCACAGGAGTGGCTGTGGCTTCGGTGCCGTGGCGGCGGCGGCGCTTCTGGCCCGCGATGCCGCGCGGGGGGCCGCAACCGCCGGCCCGCTCGTGTTGCACCATCCGGCGAAGGCTACCAGTGTGATCTTCCTCTACATGGACGGGGGCGTGTCGCAGGTCGACAGCTTCGATCCGAAGCCGATGCTCGCTTTGCATGCCGGCAAGGATCCCCACACGCTCTTCAAGGTCGATGCCACGCAGTTCAACAACGTGGGCACGGTGCTGCCGAGCCCATGGCAGTTCCAGCCGTACGGCCAGAGCGGCATTCCGGTGAGCGATCTGTTTCCGCACATGGGCTCCGTCGTCGATGAGCTCGCGATCATCCGCTCGATGACAAGTGAGTTTCCGGAGCATACGAACGCCAACTACTTTCTCCACACCGGCTCCGGCCTGCAGGGCCGGCCGAGCATGGGGGCGTGGACGACCTACGGCCTCGGCAGCGTCAACGACGAACTGCCCGGCTACATGGTGGTCAACGGCGGTCTGATCCCGCCCGGCGGCCTCGACAACTTCACCAACGGCTTTCTGCCGGCGACCTACCAGGGATCGATCATCAAGCCAAATGCCGTCGGGCTGGCGAACGTCAGGCCGGCGGAAAAGTCGGTGGCCCACCAGCTTGCGAAGCTCGACCTCGCCCGCCGTCTTGACCGTGGCTTCGCGGAGCGATTGGCGGCCGGTGGCAGTCCGCCCGACGCGCTGGAAAGCGCCATTGCCAACCAGGAACTGGCCTATCGGATGCAGACTGAGGTGCCAGACCTGCTCGATCTCGCGGGCGAATCGGCCGAAACAAAACGGGCCTACGGCCTGGAGGCCGAATACAAGCCGACGCAGGTTTTCGGAACCGAGTGCCTGCTGGCCCGGAGGATGGTGGAGCGGGGAGTGCGGTTCGTGGAGCTCACCTGCCCGTCGATCAATGCCGACCGCTGGGATCAGCACCAGAAACTGCGGGAAGGCCACGCCAATAATGCCCGGGCCGTCGATCAGCCGATCGCGGCGCTCATTCGGGACCTCAAAGACCGCGGCATGCTCGACTCCACGCTCGTGGTGTGGAGCGGTGAGTTTGGGCGGACGCCGTTTGCGCAAGGGTCGGATGGCCGCGACCACAATCCGCAGGCCTTTTCAATCTGGCTGGCCGGCGGTGGTGTGAAGGGGGGCACGATCACGGGTGCGACAGACGACTTCGGCTACCGGGTCGTGGAGAAAAAGTTCATGATCCACGACCT
>Ga0247833_1000552_pt1 | contig 67659 bp, 57 predicted proteins | sample LaCruzMarch2015__7_FD_187117 | JGI IMG/M metagenome (GOLD analysis project Ga0247833, IMG submission 187117) | Freshwater microbial communities from meromictic Lake La Cruz, Castile-La Mancha, Spain - LaCruzMarch2015_8m | ecosystem: Environmental > Aquatic > Freshwater > Lake | place: Spain...
AACTCGTTTCAAGATGAGATCTGCCGGGGCCTTGAGCCCCCTAAAGAGTCGTTCAAGACCAGGACGTTGATAGGTCAGGTGTGGAAGCGCAGTAATGCGTTAAGCTAACTGATACTAATTGCTCGTGCGGCTTGACCCTATAACTTTGATACAGCAATGTTCAAGGTTGTTATGCCAAGTGACGCATTCAAAATAAAAGCTGATTCGCTCTATAAATTCCTTGTCCTGACTTTGTCATGATGAGAACAAGTTATGCCTGATGACCATAGCGACGTGGTACCACTCCTTCCCATCCCGAACAGGACAGTGAAACGCGTCAGCGCCGATGATAGTGCGGATCCCCGTGTGAAAGTAGGACATTGTCAGGCTATTACAGCCTCAAAAAGCCCAACTCAACCGAGTTGGGCTTTTTGTTTTTTTACGCTCTGCTTGACTCAGGTCTCAGTTATTGATTAAGCAACCATGGTCTATCAGCATGGCTTTTCTCTCCACCAGCTGGTCAATAAGCTGCTCAAGCCATTGCAAGACTGGCACTTCAGCAAACAAATGCGCATGAATCAGCAGCAACAAAGGGGCTGATAAAGCCCACTCCATGAATACCTGCTGATCGCAGCGCTGGAGCTCCATCAACTTGAATTTCAGCAGTACTTTGGCTGCGTACAAAGCGTGTCTGTCTGGATGGGCAGCAAAAAAATCCAGCTTGCTTCGAGCGAGGGCGAGTGCTGCATTGACGTCCGTGAAAGGACGTCCGTGGCCTGGGAGAACAACTTGCACTTTGAGTTGATCGATCAGATCCAAGCTGGTTGCGATATTTTCAAAACCAGGGCCACCCATCAGTTCAGGAAAAACAACACCAAAACCCTGTTCCCACAACGCATCTGCTGACAACAACAAGCCATGGTCAGGTTGAAAAAAAATCAATGAATCATCGTCATGACCGGGAGAGGACTTGGCCAGCCAGGGAAGGTCACACACCATCAACACTTGGTCCGGCGCTGTGCCATGGCTAGCATCAAAACGGGGACATGTCTGGCCCGTCATGTCAAAACTCAGGGCTTGTGTGTTCCAATCAACAACCGTGTGTTTTTGTGTGACCGGAACATGTGTTTGCAGACGGTCAAATTCGGCTTGAAAAAGCGCATTCCCACCACAATGGTCGCTGTGCAAATGGGTGTTGACAATGGTGTCCAAAGATTGACCAGCCAGTAGCTGCTTGACCAAACCAATCAACTGGGGTGCATGGGTGAAGTAACCTGTATCGAACAAGGCAGCTTGCTCTGGTGACTGAAGCAGCAAACTGTTGGATGACAGCCAGCCGCGTTCAATGAAATTCAATCCTGCTGGAAGCATGGTGGGATAGAAAATAATCTGTCAGTAAAACACGATATCCTTGGGAACTCTCAGTTTAGTTTGAAAAGCGTGGAAGAAAACCAACCTCATACTAAAAACAACCCTGTTTTCCAGCAATTGTGGAAAAAATTCATGGGCCAATTTTTTGCCAAGCCTCAAAACAAAGAGGAACTGATCGATCTGATTGACTCTGCCGAGATAAAGGACTTTATTGGGGCAGAGAGCCGAATCATGCTGGAGGGGGTGTTGAATATCGGGGACATGCGGGTGGCAGACATCATGGTGCCCGCACCACGCATGGACATGCTCGACATCCACATGGATATGGACGAGTTGCTCGACAAGGTGATCGATATCGGGCACTCCAGATACCCAGTCTATGAAAACGACAAGGAAAGCATCATTGGCGTTTTAATGGCGAAAGACCTGCTGAAATTTCAGCGAGCGCCGGAATTAAATATCAAGAGACTTCTGCGAAGAGCGGTTTTTGTCCCTGAGAGTAAAAAACTCATAGATTTGCTGCGCGATTTCAAAAGAAACAGGAATCACATGGCGATGGTGGTGGATGAATTTGGGCGTATTGCTGGCCTGGTCACATTTGAAGATATCTTGGAAGAGATCGTTGGTGAAATTGAAGACGAGTTCGATACTGAAACAGACCAAGGTGATATTTACAGCCTGGTTGACAACAGCTTTCGGGTGGCTGGACACACCGCCATTGGTGCGATCAACCAGCGCTTTGAGATTGAGTTGACCGCCGAGGTGGATGAGGAAAGTTTCGACACGATTGGCGGCTTGATTGCGCACGAAATGGGTCGAGTCCCCCAAAAAGGTGAACATCGGGATATGCAGGGTTATCGGTTTGAAGTCATGCATGTCAAAGGAGGTTCAGTGAAATGGTACAGAGTTAAAAAACTCAAAACCTGATTGCACAAGTGGCCTTGCCAACCTATCAGCTGTATGCCTTGGCCATCGGATTGGGTGGATTGCAGGCCATGGCATTGAGTTATCCAGTTGGTGGCGCAGTTTCTCCTGTGCTCCAAATCATCAGCATGATGGGCTTGCTTCGGATCACCCAAAACAAGCATGCATTTCGCACAACCTGGTTGTACGCAACCACCTGGTTGTGCGCCAGCGTCTGGTGGTTGTTCATCGCATTGCATCAATTCGGTCAACTGCCCGCTATGCTGTCAGTGTTGGCTATTTTTTTGCTATGCAGCGCCTTATCGCTTTACTATGCGTGCGCCGTCAAGTTGTACGCATGGAGCCAATCAGCACTGCCGCCCATGCTGCAGGCATTGATGTTTGCTGCTGCTTGGACAGCAGCTGAAATGGCCAGAGCCCAATGGTTCACTGGATTCCCCTGGGCAGCCGTGGGTTATGCCCATGTCGACGGTCTGCTATCGGGTTTGTCTTCGTACACCGGGGTCTATGGTGTGGGCTTTGCAGCTGCATGGGTATCGGCCTTGACAGTAGCCGCCTGGATGAGCAGAGAAAAACACATCCGGCGAATCGCGATCCTGGGCTTTGCAGTTGCCTTGCCAGTGAGCATGCCGGTGCTGGAAAACGCTCCTGGCCTGAGTGTTGCATTGCTGCAGGGAAACATTGCACAAAATGAAAAATTTGCAGCAGCGCGTCAACAAGCGGTTGAATGGTACAAGCAGGGTTTACAGTCAAGCCAGGCCCAATTGTCCGTGCTTCCAGAGACAGCCATTCCCTTTTTCAAATCCGAACTACCAGGCAAAACATGGGAGGACCTGACAGAGAAATTCCAGTCAGGAGAGCAAGCGGCTATCATTGGCATTCCAACACGAGATGGTGTCAACCGCTATGGCAATTCGGCGATAGGTTTAGGCATGGACGGGGGGACAGCGCAGTACGACAAGCACCACTTGGTCCCGTTTGGTGAATTCACCCCTCCATCAATGCGTTGGTTTACCAACATGCTCAAGTTGGGTTTCGCAGACTTCAACCGAGGTCCGCAGGATGCGCCAGCTTTTGCCTGGAGAGGCCATCGATTGGCGGTCAATATTTGCTATGAGGATTTGTTTGGCGAAGAACTGGCCAAACGGTTTGTCAGCCATCCCGAAAGCATTCCAACGGTGTTGGTCAATATCAGCAACATTGCATGGTTTGGAGACACGGTTGTGGTCCAGCAACACCTCAACATTGCCCGCATGCGAAGCTTGGAGTTTAAAACGCCCAGCATCCGAGCCACCAATTCAGGTGGAACTGCCATTATCAATGCACAAGGTGTCATCACCCACCAATTGCCACCATACACAAAAGGCATTTTGTATGGCGAGGTGGCAGGCCAACCCGGCGTGGTCACACCTTTTGCCTACTGGGCAGGTCATTGGGGGCTCAAGCCGTTGTGGCTGATTTGCCTGGGAATCATGCTTGCAGTGTCAGCACACAGATGGCGAGGCCGCAAAATCAAGACCGCAGTAGGCGATAAGTAAAATGAACGAATGACATTTCAAAAAATCATTTTGCAACTGCAACACTACTGGGATACGCATGGTTGCGCACTGCTGCAACCCTATGACATGGAGGTCGGCGCAGGTACATCGCACACCGCAACCTTTTTACGCGCCATCGGCCCCGAACCTTGGAAGGCCGCTTATGTGCAGCCTTCTCGCAGACCCAAGGATGGTCGTTACGGTGAAAACCCCAACCGTTTGCAGCACTATTACCAATACCAGGTGGTGCTGAAACCAGCGCCTGCGGATATTTTGGATTTGTACCTGGGCTCCTTGAAAGCGCTGGGTTTTGACCTGACGCAAAACGACATTCGCTTTGTGGAAGACGACTGGGAGAATCCCAGCTTGGGCGCATGGGGTTTGGGCTGGGAGGTGTGGCTCAATGGCATGGAGGTGACCCAATTCACATATTTCCAGCAAGTTGGCGGTATCGACTGCCGGCCTGTCACTGGCGAAATCACCTATGGTTTAGAGCGCTTGGCTATGTACCTGCAGGGTGTTGACAATGTCTACGACTTGCAATGGACCGACACGATGAGCTATGGCGATGTCTACCTGCAAAATGAAAAAGAGCAATCGGCCTATAACTTTGAACACAGCGACATGGCTTTTTTGTTTCATGCTTTCAATGCCCATGAAACCCAAGCCAAGCATTTGATGGCCAATGAATTGGCCTTGCCAGCTTATGAGCAGGTGCTCAAAGCGGCCCACACTTTCAATTTGCTCGATGCGCGCGGCGCGATCAGTGTGACCGAACGTGCCGCCTATATCGGCAAAATCCGCAATCTCGCTCGCAGCGTCGCGCAAAGTTATTTGCAAAGTCGAGAGCGTTTGGGCTTTCCGATGGCTCCCCCCGAATGGTTGGCTCAGATGAGCAAGGCGGCAGCATGAAAAACCTCCTGCTCGAACTCTTTGTCGAGGAATTGCCGCCCAAGTCCTTGCGCAAACTGGGACAGGCCTTTGCTGATGGCATCGCCAAGGGTTTGAAAGACAGTGGTCTGCTGCAAAACAACAGTCAAACACAGATGTTTGCAACCCCTCGCCGAATGGCGGTTCATATCACTGATGTGGCAGAAAAAGCAGCGGATCAACAAGTCACGCAGAAACTCATGCCAGTGTCTGTCGGTTTGGATGCGCAGGGTCAAGCCACGCCTGCTTTGTTGAAAAAACTCCACAGCCTGGGCCTGGGCGCACAAGACATGGCGAGACTGCATGAAAAAACAGATGGCAAAGCCGCGACTTTGTTTGTGGACCAACTGGTTCAAGGGCAGACCTTGGCGCAGGCTTTGCAAGCGGCCTTGCTGTCGAGCTTGGGCAAACTGCCGATCGCCAAATCCATGACCTATCAGCTGATGACCGATACCGCCCTGCCAGGTTGGGACAGTGTCAGCTTTGTGCGGCCCGCCCACGGCTTGGTGGCATTGCACGGTGACCAGGTCGTGCCTGTTGCGGTGCTGGGTTTGTTTGCAGGTCAAAGCACGCATGGTCATCGGTTTGAAGCCAAGGTTTCCCCGGTGGTGTTCAAACATGCTGACGAATACGCAGAGGCTTTGCTTAGAGACGGATGTGTGATCGCCAGTTTTCAAACGCGGCGAGATAGCATTACCAAGCAACTGTTGGGCGCGGCGCAACAACTGGGCGCGGGTGTCAAGCCAATCGAAGATGAGGATTTGTTGGACGAGGTCACTGCCTTGGTTGAGAGACCGAATGTGTTGGTCTGTCAGTTTGACTCAGTTTTTTTGCAGGTACCACAAGAATGCTTGATTCTCACGATGAAGGCGAATCAAAAATACTTCCCTTTGCTCGACGCGTCAGGCCAATTGAGCAACCGTTTTTTGGTGGTCAGCAACATCAGTCCAGAAGACCCCAGTGCCGTCATCCAGGGCAATGAACGTGTGGTGCGGCCGCGCTTGGCAGATGCCCAGTTTTTCTTTGACCAAGACCGCAAAAAAACACTTGCCTCGCGGGTTGAGGGTCTCGGTAAAGTGGTCTATCACAACCAATTGGGTACCCAAGGTGAACGCAGTCAACGCGTCAGATTGCTCGCGCAACGCATCACCGACTTAATGGCGCTGGGCAAAGACCCGGTGTTTCAAGCCGCTGTTGATACTGTAGCCAAGCTGGCCAAAACCGATTTATTAACCGACATGGTTGGAGAATTCCCAGAGCTGCAGGGCACCATGGGCGCTTACTATGCTCGCCATGATGGCTTAGGCGAGGACGTGGCGATCGCGATTGAAGACCATTACAAGCCACGTTTTGCCGGCGATGAGCTGCCACGAAACTCTGTGGGAATGGTGGTGGCACTGGCTGACAAACTTGAAACCCTGGTGGGCATGTTTGGTATTGGCAACTTGCCCACCGGCGACAAAGACCCTTATGCATTGCGCAGGCATGCGTTGGGCGTTTTGCGGATACTCACCGAAGGTGGTTTGGAAATTGCCCTGAATGAGCTGCTGACCCATGCACACGAGGTGTTTGGCGACCAGATTGAGCCAGTTGCACCAGCCTTGACCGCGTTCATCCATGACCGCATGGCTGTCAGCTTGCGTGACCAGTCGTACTCTGCCCAAGAGGTGGATGCTGTGTTGGCCTTGCATCCTCAGAGGCTCGATGAGGTCAGGCAGCGTTTGTTGGCCGTACGCGCATTTGCCGCTTTGCCTGAAGCTGCATCCCTGGCAGCTGCCAACAAGCGTATTGGCAACATCTTGAAAAAATCCGGGCCAGTCGATCCCCATGCCAATCCGCTGCTGTTCAAAGTGCAGGCCGAGACCCAACTCTTCAACGCCATGCAAAAGTTGTTGCCCTCATCACAAGCCCAGTTCGAAGCAGGCGACTACACCGCAAGTTTGCAAACCTTGGCCGCCTTGCGTGAACCGGTTGACGCATTTTTTGAGGATGTCATGGTCAACGCCGAAGAAGCCGATTTGCGTTTGAACCGACAAGGTTTGTTGAAGTCATTGCACCTGGCCATGAACCAGGTAGCCGACCTGTCTCGTTTGTCAGCCTAAACCATGATGCACACCAAACTTGTCATCCTCGACCGTGATGGCACCATCAACCAAGACAGCGATGACTATGTCAAGACAGTTGATGAGTGGATACCCTTGCCAGGCGCCATTGATGCCATGGCCCGGCTACACCATGCTGGCTGGCATGTGGTGATTGCCAGTAACCAGTCAGGCTTGGGACGCGGCTTGTTTGATGTGGCCACCCTCAACCAAATGCATGACAAGCTCAACAAATTGCTGTCCAAAGCCGGTGGTCGGGTAGATGCGATTTTTTATTGCCCGCACACGCCAGATGAGCAGTGTCAATGCCGCAAACCGCTGCCGGGCATGTTCAAACAAATTGGTGAACGTTTTGGTGCGCAGGTGGCCGATGTGCATGCCGTTGGAGACAGTTTGCGTGATGCACAAGCAGCTGCGGCCTGGGGCTGTCAAACCCATTTGGTGCAAACCGGTAAGAGCCAGGGATTGACTGGCCATGCGCTGCCAGGAGAGTTTCCTGGGACAACACGGGTACACAAAGACTTGTCTGCGTTTGCCGATTGGTTGATCAGCGAATCGTCCCCCAAGGAGTTCGGCGCTTGATGGCAGCCGTTCGATCCTGTCTGCATCTGCTGTGGATGCTGGTCACGGTCATTCCGGTGGCTTTGTACCTGATGCTCAGCGCTGTTTTGGGCGCCAGTGGCCATCGCCTCTACAGGCTGGCCAGGTTCTGGTTGTGGCTCAGTATCGTTGGCGCCAAGACCATCTTGGGTATTCGTTACCGGGTCGAAGGTGAAGCAAATTTGCCCACCGGTGACCTGCCTGCGGTGTTGTTGGTCAAACACCAATCCACATACGAGACTTTTTTGATGCCAGCCATCATGCCGCGCGACCTGGCTTATGTCTTTAAAAAAGAACTGTTGTATGTTCCCTTTTTTGGTTGGGCCATTGGCCGTCTCGACATGATCCATATCGACCGCCGATTGCGCAAACAGGCTTTCCATAAAGTAGCGCAACAAGGCCGTGCGTTGTTGCAACGGGGCGTTTGGATCATCATGTTCCCTGAAGGTACCCGCATTGAGCGTGGGAAAACGGGAGAATACAAATCCGGCGGAGCGCGGTTGGCGATCGATGCCGGTGTGCCGGTTGTGCCGATCGCCGTGAATTCTGGGCTGTGCTGGCCCCGCAAAGCTTTCATCAAACGCCCCGGCTTGGTGACCGTCTCGATTGGCAAACCGATTCAGAGCGTCGGGCGCGACCCGGACGAGCTCATGGCCGAGGTGCAGCAATGGATCGAATCGGAAATGCGCCGCTTAGATCCCCAGGCCTATCTCGAACAAGACACCTTATGAAAGCCTTTGTTCAACTCGCCTTGGATTGGTTGGACCCCAAGCCAGCTGCGCTGGCCGCGCCCACGGAGCCGGCGCAGCCGCTGCTGGCGTTGTCAGAGGTATTGACGGCCACCCATTTTCAGCACCCACATGCCAACCGCAGCATCCACTTGGGCGCAAGCTCGGTGGCCTATTGTTTAAAACGAAGTCCGCGAAAAACCATTGGCATGTCGGTCGGACCGGACGGCCTGGATGTGCGTGCCCCGCGCTGGGTCGGCATTGGCGTGATCGAGGCATTTTTGCTTGAAAAAGCAGACTGGATCTTGAACCAGTTGATGGAAATGCAAGCGCGTCAGCGGCAGATGCAAGCCAGCATCATCCAATGGCGCGATGGTGTGACATTGCCGTTCTTGGGGGAAACCATTGTGCTCAAGCTGGATGCGACGCACGGTTTCAAGACCGTAGGCGCCGATTTGCAAGCGGCAACAGACGCCTGCCTGGGCAGCCCGCGCAGGTTGCGGGTAGCGGTATCGCAAAGCGCGAGCGAGCAACAAATCCGAGACGCGGTGCAAGCCTGGCTGATGCAGCAAGCCAAAAGCAATTTCACCCAACGCTTGGACCACTTTGCGTCCGGCCTGGGTGTGAAGTGGAAAAAACTCTCACTCAGCAACGCCAGCACCCGATGGGGCTCAGCCAGTGCCGATGGGGCGATTCGTTTGAATTGGCGTTTGGTGCATTTCAAACAAGACATCATCGACTATGTCGTGGTTCACGAGCTCAGCCATTTGCGGGTGATGGACCACAGCCAGTTGTTTTGGGACACGGTGCGCACCGTGGTGCCCGATTATGCCGAGCGCCGCGCGCAGCTCAAGGACGAGGTGTTGCCGCAATGGGCTTGAAGCGCTGAATGCCTTGGCTACCCAAGTCAGCAGATTTTGCTTGATAATTAACGTTTACGTAAACGTCAATTCTTCCATGGCGACCCACTACACCATTCGCGACCTGGCCAAAGAGTTTGACCTGACCACCCGTGCCATCCGGTTTTACGAAGACATGGGTTTGTTGCGCCCCGAGCGCCATGGACCGGGTGGACGCAACCGTATTTACAGCGCGCGTGAGCGTGCTCGGCTGCGTTTGACCTTGCGCGCCAAGCGCCTGGGCTTGTCATTGACCGAGGCCAAAGACATCATCGACATGTACGACAGTCCACGTGACACGGTGCCGCAGTTGCAAAAATTCACCGCGGTGCTGGCCGAACACCGCAAACAACTGGAGTTGCAAATGCATGAGATTCAGGCCAATTTGGATGAAGTCAAGCAACATGAACGAGAGGCCAAACAATTGATGGCCAAGCACCAAACAATCGAGAGGGTTTGAACATGACGACTTCCATCACCTCTTTGTTTGAAAACAACCGCGATTGGGCTCGGCGCATGCTGCAAGAGCGGCCGGGTTTTTTCGAACGGCTGGCCAAACAGCAGTCGCCGAAATACCTCTGGATCGGCTGCTCAGACAGCCGCGTACCCGCCAACGAAATCATTGGCCTGGACCCGGGCGAGGTGTTCGTACACCGCAATGTGGCCAATGTGGTGGTGCATTCCGACTTGAATGCCTTGTCAGTGATCCAGTTCGCGGTCGAGCACCTCAAGGTTGAGCACATCATGGTGGTCGGCCACTACGGCTGCGGTGGCGTCATTGCCGCGGCGCGTGGCACCCGCATTGGTTTGGCCGATAACTGGTTGCGCCATGTCTCGGATGTGCATTTGCGTCACCGCCAACGGCTGAACCATTTGCCCCAAGCCGAGATGGAATCCGTCTTGTGCGAAATGAATGTGTTGGAACAAGTGGGCAACGTGGCTTTGTCCAACATCATGCAAGACGCCTGGGCGCGCGGTCAAAAAATCAGTGTTCACGGCTGGATTTACGGCTTGAGCGATGGCCTAGTAAAAGACTTGCAGGTCACCATGAGCCGCGCCGAAGAGGTCGTGGATGTGTTTCGTACGGCTTTCAAGCGTTATCCACGCGCTAAACCCTAAGAACTGCCAGCATGTTTCCCCAGCGCCTGGACTCCACCGTTGCCTATGACATCGCCAAAGCGATGATGGATGGGTTTAACCGCCACTATGAGTTGTTCCGATTGGAGTCATCCCAGGCCAAGCGCCGTTTTGAGCAGCAAGACTGGCACGGCCAGCAGCGGGCGCAGCGAGAGCGGATCGAGTATTACGACCTGCGCGTGAAAGAATGTTCTGAGCGTTTAGAGAATGAATACCAAGCGGAAACCCAGCCCAAAGAAATTTGGCAGCAAGTCAAATTGCATTACATCGGTTTGCTGGTGGACCATTTCCAACCCGAACTGGCTGAGACATTTTTCAACTCGGTGACCACCAAAATCCTGGACCGCAGCTATTTCCAAAACGAATTCATCTTTGTGCGGCCTGCTGTCAGCACCGAATACATAGAAAACGATGAAGCAGGCGCGCTGCCGACTTATAAAGCCTGGTACCCGTCGGCAAACAACCTGAGCGATGTGATCGGGAAAATGGTTAGGCATTTCCAATTGGCCTGCCCTTTCGAGGACCTGGATCGGGATGTGGCGGACATCTTGCGCAATGTGCAAAGCCGCTTGGACAAGACACGCTTGCGTGCAAATTTCCAGGTACAGGTGCTGTCCAACCTGTTCTTTCGCAATAAGGGTGCTTACATCGTTGGCAAAGTGATCAACGGTTTTCAGGAGATCCCGTTTGCCTTGCCGATCTTGCACAACCCGCAAGGGCAGTTGCTGATCGACGCAGCACTGTTTGGCGAAGACGATTTGCTTATGCTGTTCAGTTTCGCGCGCGCCTATTTCTTGGTGGACATGGACATCCCGTCGGCCTATGTGCAGTTTTTGCGCAGCATGATGCCGCGCAAACCGCGTGCCGAGATATACAACGGGCTGGGCTTGGCCAAACAGGGCAAAACCTTGTTCTACCGAGACCTGCTCTACCACCAGCGCCACAGCACCGATAAATTCCGGATTGCGCCCGGCATCAAGGGCATGGTGATGTTGGTGTTTGACCAACCCTCGTTCCCTTACGTGTTCAAAGTCATCAAAGACTTTTACCCGCCCCAAAAAGATACCAGCCGAGAGCAAATTCAGGGCAAGTATTTGCTCGTGAAGCAACACGACCGGGTCGGTCGCATGGCCGACACCTTGGAGTACAGCAACGTGGCCTTTCCGCGCGAGCGCTTCGAGGATGAGTTGATTGCCGAGATCCAAAAATTTGCGCCCAGCCAGATTGAAATCAATAACCAAGCCGGTGGCCAACAAGAAGTGGTGATCAAGCATGCCTACATCGAGCGGCGCATGATTCCTCTGAATATTTACCTGCAAGAGGCTTTTGACGCAGGCCTGGATGACCCCAAGGCGCAGGCCCAGATGGAGCGTGCGGTGATGGAATACGGTAACGCCATCAAGGATTTGGTGGCCGCCAATATCTTCCCTGGCGACATGTTGTGGAAAAACTTTGGTGTGACACGCCACGGCAAAGTGGTGTTCTACGACTACGATGAGATCGAGTACGTCACCGATTGCCATTTCCGTCGCGTGCCCGCACCCCGCAATGAAGAGGACGAAATGTCTGGCGAGATTTGGTACCACGTTGGTCCACGCGATGTTTTTCCTGAAACCTTTGGCCCATTCCTGCTTGGCAACCCAGCGGTGCGATCGGTCTTCATGAAGCACCATGCCGATTTGCTGGACGCAAGTTTTTGGCAAGGTCACAAAGAGAAAATCAGCCAAGGACATGTCCATGACGTGTTTCCCTATGAGGCTGACAAACGCTTTGCTGTGCAGAGGTTGAGCCTGGCAAGCCATTCGTGATTTTTATCAAAGAGGAGACACACATGTCTGATTCCATCGTGATCGTGAGTGCTGCACGTACACCCATGGGCAGTTTTCAAGGCGACTTTGCCGCCCTGTCCGCGCATGATTTGGGCGGGGCAGCGATTGCCGCTGCAGTGCAGCGCGCGGGTATCGCACCCGATGCGGTCACCGAGGTGATTTTTGGCAACTGCTTGCTGGCTGGCCAAGGCCAAGCACCGGCGCGTCAAGCGGCTTTCAAGGGTGGATTACCCAAGAGCGCGGGTGCAGTCACCTTGTCCAAGATGTGTGGCTCGGGCATGCGTGCTGCCATGTTCGCCCACGACATGTTGGTGGCTGGCACCCAAGAGGTGTTGGTGGCAGGTGGCATGGAAAGCATGACCAACGCCCCCTACCTGATGCTCAAAGGCCGTGGTGGCTACCGCATGGGCCATGACAAAATTTACGACCACATGATGCTCGACGGCTTGGAAGATGCTTACGAAGCGGGCCGCTCCATGGGTACGTTTGGCGAAGACTGCGCTGCCAAATACAGCTTCACCCGTGAAGCCCAAGACAAATTCGCCATGAGCAGTGTGGAGCGCGCCAAGGCCGCCACCGCTTCTGGCGCTTTCACCAAAGAAATCACCGCGGTCACCGTGAAAGAGCGTGCCGGCGACCGGGTAGTCAGCATCGACGAAGGTCCTGGCAAGGTCAAGCTCGACAAGGTCAGCAGCTTGCGTCCCGCCTTCAAAAAAGATGGCACGATCACCGCCGCCTCCAGTTCGTCCATCAATGATGGCGCGGCAGCCTTGGTCATGATGCGCGAAAGCACCGCCCAAAAACTCGGTTGCACCCCGTTGGCACGCATCGTGAGCCACGCCACCTTTGCCCAAGAGCCAGAGTGGTTCACCACCGCACCCGTGGGCGCCACCCAGCAGGCCTTGGCCCGCGCGGGCTGGAGCGTCGGCGATGTCGAGTTGTGGGAAGTCAACGAAGCCTTTGCTGTGGTGCCCATGGCGCTGATGCATGAGCTCAAGGTTCCCCACGAGATCGTCAACGTCAACGGCGGTGCTTGCGCTTTGGGTCACCCGATCGGCGCATCTGGCGCCCGTATCATCGTCACCCTGATCCACGCCATGCAAGCCAAAGGCCTGAAAAAAGGCCTGGCCACCTTGTGCATCGGTGGCGGCGAAGGCACGGCCATGGCCATTGAAATGATCTAAGCCCATGAGCGTTCTGGCGAGTCAACTGTCACCCCGATCGGCCACTTTTCAGGCCAATGCCCAGGCCATGCAAACCATGGTGGCCGATCTGCGCCTGCAGTTGCAAGCCAGCGCCCAAGGCGGCGGCGAGTCAGCGCGGGCCAAGCAATTGGCGCGCGGCAAACTGCCGCCACGCGAACGGGTCTCGTTGCTGTTGGACCCTGGCACCCCGTTTTTGGAATTCAGTCCCCTGGCGGCCCATGGCATGTACAACGGTGACGCGCCGTGTGCAGGGGTGATCGCGGGTTTGGGCCGGATCAGCGGCGTCGACTGTGTGGTGGTCTGCAATGACGCCACTGTCAAGGGCGGCACTTATTACCCGATGACCGTGAAAAAGCATTTGCGGGCCCAAGAGATTGCCCAGCAAAACCACTTGCCTTGCATTTACCTGGTCGACTCGGGCGGCGCGAATTTGCCCAACCAAGACGAGGTGTTTCCCGACAAGGAACACTTTGGCCGCATCTTCTACAACCAGGCCAATATGAGTGCCCAAGGCATCGCGCAAATCGCGGTGGTCATGGGCAGTTGCACCGCCGGCGGCGCGTATGTGCCGGCCATGAGCGATGAAACCATCATCGTGAAAAACCAAGGCACCATCTTCTTGGGCGGCCCGCCACTGGTCAAGGCCGCAATCGGTGAAATCGTCTCCGCTGAAGATTTAGGCGGTGGCGATGTGCACACCCGCCTGTCTGGCGTGGCCGACCATTTGGCCGACAACGATGCCCATGCCTTGGCGCTGGCGCGCGAGGCGGTGGCGCGGTTAAACAGCCGCAAAGTCATTCATGCCGCGGTTGAGCCCGCCCGCCCGCCGCTCTACGATGTGCAGGAATTGCACGGTGTGATCCCGACCGATACCAAGAAGCCGTATGACGTGCGCGAAATCATCGCCCGCATGGTGGACGGCTCCGAGTTGCATGAATTCAAGCCGCGCTTTGGCAGCACCTTGGTTTGTGGCTTTGCCCATGTCGAGGGCATGCCGGTGGGCATCATTGCCAACAACGGCGTGTTGTTTTCCGAGTCGGCACAAAAGGGGGCACACTTCATAGAGCTGTGTTGCCAACGGAAAATCCCCTTGGTATTTTTGCAAAACATCACCGGCTTCATGGTGGGCCGCAAATATGAAAACGAGGGCATTGCCCGCCATGGCGCCAAGATGGTGACCGCGGTGGCCAGTGCCCAAGTGCCCAAGTTCACCTTCATCATTGGGGGCAGTTATGGCGCGGGCAATTACGGCATGTGTGGCCGCGCCTTCAATCCCCGGTTTTTGTGGATGTGGCCCAACGCCCGCATTTGCGTCATGGGCGGCGAGCAGGCCGCCAGCGTGCTGGCCACGGTGCGTCGCGATGGCATTGAAGCCAAAGGCGGTGCCTGGAGTGTTGCCGAAGAGGCGGCCTTCAAGCAACCGCTGCTCGACCAGTTCTCCCACCAATCCCACCCCTATTACGCCAGCGCCCGTCTGTGGGACGATGGTGTGATCGACCCGGCTGACACCCGTCAGGTGTTGGCCTTGGCGCTCTCAGCCTCGCTGAACGCCCCGATTCCCGACACCCGCTTTGGTGTCTTTCGCATGTAAATGTTCCCTGATCCTTGCCATGAACCACATCTACCACCTGCCTGAACACCAAACCCTGCGCGACCAAATGCAGCGCTTTCTCGAGCGCGAAGTCGAGCCTTATGGCCTTGAGTGGGAAAAAGCCGGCAAAGTGCCGCGTGAGGCCTTAAAGAAAATGGGGGACGCTGGCTTTTTTGGCCTGATGTACGAGAGCGAATACGGCGGTGCCGAGGCCGATGCCCTGACCAACCTGGTGTTTGCCGAGGCGCTGTCCCAATCGACGTTTGCGGGCTTCATCGTGAGCGTCTTGGTGCACACCGACATGGCTTCGCCGCATTTGCACCATGCCGGGACCGCCGCTCAAAAGGCCAAGTACATGCCCAGCATCATCGCGGGCGACACCATTTGCGCCGTGGCCATGACCGAGCCTGGCGCGGGTTCTGATTTGGCCGGCATGCGCAGCACCGCCACAAAAGAGGGCGATGGCTGGGTCCTCAATGGCACCAAAATCTTCATCACCAACGGCGTGCACGCCCACCTGTATTTCGTGGCGGCGAAAACCGGGCCAGGCAAACACCAGATGTCGATGTTCATCGTTGAAAAAGGCACGCCTGGTTTCAGTGTGGGCCGCTCCTTGGACAAAACCGGTTGGTTGTGTTCAGACACGGCCGAGTTGGTGCTCGACAACGTGCGGCTGGGTCCAGAGGCTTTGCTCGGCGAACAAGACAAAGGCTTTTACGCCCTCATGAAAAACCTGCAGACCGAGCGCATCGCCTTGGCTGCCATGGCGGTGGGTCATTGCCAACAAGCCCTCGCCTTGACGCTGGACTATGTGCGGCAACGCCAAGCCTTTGGCAAGGCCTTGTGGGACATGCAAAACATCCGCCAACGCATCGCCATGCTCGACGCCAAAACACGTGCCGCACGTCAGTTCATGTACCACTGCGCCTGGTCGGTCACCCAAGCGCATGACATCGTGCAAGAAGTGTCCATGCTCAAGTCGCTGACGGGCGAGTTGGTCAACGAGGTGGTCGGTGGTTGCCAGCAATTTTGGGGCGGCATGGGCTACATGCGTGAAGCACCGATCGAACGCTTGTGGCGTGATGCGCGGGTCTTGGCCATTGGTGGCGGCGCCACCGAGGTCATGCTCGAAGAAGTGGCCAAGCGTTACTGAGCATGTTCAGCAAAATACTGATTGCCAACCGCGGTGAAATCGCCTGCCGTGTGGCAACCACCGCCCGGCGTTTAGGCGTTCGCAGCGTGGCGGTGTATTCCGATGCAGATGCAGATGCCGCGCATGTGCTGGCCTGCGATGAGGCGGTTCACATCGGTGGTCATGCGCCGCAAGACAGTTACTTGCAATGGCAACGCATCATCGATGCCGCCTTGCAAACCGGTGCCCAAGCCATTCACCCCGGTTACGGTTTTTTGAGTGAAAACGCTGCCTTTGCCGATGCTTGCGCCAAAGCGGGCTTGGTGTTCATCGGTCCATCCTCAGCCTCTATCCAGGCCATGGGCTTGAAAGCCGCCTCCAAGCAATTGATGGAATCAGCCGGCGTGCCGCTCGTGCCTGGCTACCACGGTGACAACCAAGACCCGTCCTTGCTGGCCCAGGCCGCGCAAGACATCGGCTTTCCGGTGTTGATCAAGGCCAGTGCAGGTGGCGGCGGCAAAGGCATGCGTATCGTCACCCAGGCCAGCGACTTTGCGGAAGGCTTGGCCTCGTGTCAGCGCGAAGCGCGCAGCAGTTTTGGCAACGACGCGGTGCTCATTGAAAAATATGTGCAGCGCCCGCGCCACATAGAGATACAAGTGTTTGCTGACAGCCTGGGCAACACCATCCATTTGCATGAACGCGATTGCTCGGTGCAGCGTCGTCACCAAAAAGTGCTGGAAGAGTCGCCTGCACCTGGCTTGAGCCCAGCGCTGCGCGAGCGCATGGGCGCAGCCGCGGTGGCTGCGGCCAAAGCGGTCAACTACCTCGGCGCAGGCACGGTGGAGTTCATCGTCGAGCAAACCGCGCGGGGCATGGATTTCTTTTTCATGGAGATGAACACCCGCTTGCAGGTCGAGCATCCGGTCACCGAAGCCGTGACGGGTCTGGACCTGGTGGAATGGCAGCTTCGCATCGCAGCGGGTGAGCCCTTGCCGCTGACGCAAGCCCAGGTGCAGGTGCAAGGCCATGCGATCGAGGCACGGATTTGCGCGGAAACGCCCGACAACCAGTTTTTGCCCGCCACCGGTCGCTTGCATGTGATGCGCACACCCGCTGCTAACCGTTTTCGATTGGGCCAAGTGCGTTTGGACAGTGGCGTGCGCGAGGGCGACGAGATCAGCCCGCATTACGACTCGATGATCGCCAAACTGATTGTGCATGGCGACACCCGCGCCCAGGCCCTGGCGCGCTTGGACCAGGCCTTGTCCGAGTTGCACATCGCGGGTGTAGCCAACAACATAGCTTTCTTGCGGCTTGTCTTGCGCAGTTCTTCGTTTGTACAAGCCCATTTAGACACCGCTTTGATCGATCGGGAAAAAGCGGTCTTGTTCCATCAACAAGCCTTGCCTTTGGCTTGGGCTGTGGCATCGGCTGTGGCGGCGCAATTGCAAGCCGAGCAGCCACCGGGCACGGGTTGGACAGATCCCATGGCCAAAACCGATGGCTGGCAGCTGCAAGGGGAAAGTCACCGACCCATGCAGTTCATGCTCGGCGAGCAACTGGTGCAAGCCGAGTTGATTCGCCGCAACCGAGGCGGTATGGCTTTGCGTGTGGACGCGCAAAAGGGTGAATTGGCTTGGCAGTTGCAAACCGATGGGGGCTTGCGCCTATGCTGGGCCGGGCAGCGCTGGACGGCACATGTCGATCAGGTGCAAGGTGTCACCCATGTGTTTGCCGCTGCAGGCAGTTGCAGCCTCAGCTGGGTCAACCCTTTGGCCCATGCGGCCGAGGACGCTGCACAGGGTGGCAATTTGTCAGCGCCCATGCCCGGCAAGTTGTTGTCCTTTGCGGTCAAAGTGGGTGACAAAGTCACGCCAGGGCAAGCCTTGGCGGTGATGGAAGCCATGAAAATGGAACATACCGTGGCGGCACCCGCTGCGGGTACCGTGGCCGAGTTGTTGTTCGCGCCAGGCGACCAGGTCAACGAAGGCCTGCCGCTTTTGCGACTGGACATGTAAGCTCTCAGGCATGAGCCAATCACCCACCCCTTGGCAGACCTTGCGCCAGCGCTGGCAGCAGGTGCAGCACACCCAGCCTGACCAAGCCTGCGCCTCGCCGTGCATGTCGGTGTGCGTCATGCAAGACAGTGGGGACGAATGCGTGGGTTGCCTGCGCAGTCTGCAAGAGATCGCCCGCTGGGCTGCCTACACTCCGCAGCAACAACGCGAGGTATGGTTACGTGTGGGGCAGCGCATTGACCAGCATTTCCAGCAAGGCACTTGAATGCACCAACTCACCTTCTACCTCGACTTCATCAGCCCCTTTGCCTATCTGGCTTTTCACGCCTTGCCCCAGGCAATGCAGGGCTTGAGCCACCAGGTCAGCTACCAACCGATTTTGTTTGGGGCGGTGTTGCAGCACCACGGGCAACTGGGCCCGGCTGAAATCGATGGCAAGCGCGAATGGACTTACCGCCATGTGCAGTGGCTGGGCGCACAGCAAGGCTGCGCCTTGCGCATGCCAGCGAGCCACCCTTACAACCCCTTGGGCATGCTGCGGTTGGCCACGGCTTTGAACCCACAAGGGCAGCCCAACCGTTTCCAATGTGAGCAGTTGTTTGAGCATGTGTGGGCAGATGGCTTGGAGGCGGCTGACCCGGTTCGATTGGCCGAGTTGCAAACCCGACTGGCCCCCCAGCGCGACCCGAACTCGGATGAGGTGAAAACCCAGTTGCGCCAGGCCACTGAAGCCGCCATCACGGCCGGGGTGTTTGGCGTGCCAACCATCGCGGTGGATGGCAAGCTGTTTTGGGGGCAGGACGCGTTGCCGATGTTGCGCGACTACCTGTCGGGCGGCGCCTGGTTTCAAGGCCAGGCATGGAACGACAGCTCAGCTTTGCCAAGTGCATTGACACGAAAGCGTCCTTAATTCACATGGTGAAATAACAACTGCGGGTTTGCACTTAAGTTGTCAGCGAGGGTTCAGTTTGAAGTCAGTCGCTGGCAAGCACGGCCCTTGAAAATCCCGGCAGACCCCCACCAGGCGGGCATCACCAGGAGACCCCCATGGCCATCGTGCATGAAGACCGACCAATGTCGTCGGAAGAGAAAAAAGTGATCTTCGCGTCCTCACTCGGCACCGTGTTTGAGTGGTATGACTTCTATCTGTACGGTTCACTCGCGGCGATCATCGCCAAGCAATTCTTCAGCGGCCTCGATGCTGGCTCGGCCTTCATTTTCGCGCTGCTGGCCTTTGCCGCTGGTTTCATCGTGCGTCCGTTTGGCGCTATCTTCTTTGGTCGCTTGGGTGACATGATTGGTCGCAAATACACCTTCTTGGTGACCATTCTGATCATGGGTTTGTCCACCTTTATCGTGGGCATTTTGCCCACCTACGCCAGCATTGGTGTGGCCGCACCGATCATCTTGATTGGCCTGCGCTTGCTGCAAGGCTTGGCCTTGGGAGGCGAATACGGTGGTGCTGCCACCTATGTGGCCGAACATGCGCCGCATGGCAAGCGGGGTGCTTACACCGCCTGGATTCAAACCACTGCCACGCTGGGCTTGTTCCTGTCGCTTTTGGTGATTCTGGGCACCCGCACCGCCATGGGTGAAGAGGCCTTTGAGGCCTGGGGCTGGCGCATTCCTTTCTTGCTCTCGATTGCATTGCTTGGCGTGTCCGTCTACATCCGCTTGTCAATGAACGAGTCTCCCGCTTTCGTGAAAATGAAAGCCGAAGGCAAGACCTCGAAAGCACCGCTGACAGAGTCTTTTGGTCAATGGAAAAATCTCAAAATCGTGATCTTGGCCTTGATCGGTTTGACCGCTGGCCAAGCCGTGGTTTGGTACACCGGGCAGTTCTATGCCCTGTTCTTCTTAACCCAGGCCCTGAAAGTCGATGGCGCGACCGCCAACTTGTTTGTGGCGGCCTCTCTGATCATTGGCACGCCGTTCTTCATCGTCTTTGGCGCCTTGTCTGACAAGGTGGGACGCAAGCCCATCATCATGTTGGGTTGCTTGTTGGCGGTGCTCACCTACTTCTATGTGTTTGAGCAACTGACCAAGGCGGCCAACCCAGATTTGCATGCTGCACAGCAGGCCAACAAGGTGGTGGTGGTGGCGGATCCAGCCGAGTGTTCATTCCAGTTCAACCCCACAGGCACGGTCAAGTTCACCTCATCCTGTGACATCGCAAAGCAGAAGCTGGCCAGCAATTCGGTCAGTTATTCGAATGAAATCGCGCCCGCTGGCACACCCGCGATCATCAAGGTGGGCGACACGGTCATCTCCACCACTGTCACCCCAGAGGATGTGGCCCTGGCCAAAGATGCCGCCGAGAAAAAGCTCAATGCCTTGAAGGCAGCTGAACCGGTCGACGCCAAGGCGGTGAAAAAAGCCCAAGACGCCCTGACAAACCTGTCTGACGAGAAGAAAAGCCGTGACGCGGTCATCTCTTCTAACTTGAGCGAGACCTTGAAGGCAGCCGGCTACCCTGTCAAGGCTGACCCAGCCAAAGTCAACAAAATCGCAGTGATTTTGATCCTCACTTACTTGGTGATTTTGGTGACCATGGTTTATGGCCCGATCGCTGCCATGCTGGTCGAAATGTTCCCGACCCGTATCCGTTACACCTCCATGTCCTTGCCCTACCACATCGGCAACGGCTGGTTTGGCGGTTTGCTGCCCACCACAGCGTTTGCGATCGTGGCTCAGACTGGCAACATGTACAACGGTTTGTGGTATCCGATCATCATCGCCGGCCTGACTTTCGTGATTGGCAGCTTGTTCATCCGGGAAACCAAGGATGTTGATATCTACGCTGACGACTGAGTCTGCGGCCGGGCGTCACCCAACCCTCCCCTCGGGGAGGGTTTTTTTTACCTACAATCCCCCACCCTGGGAGAGATGTCATCGATATCCTGCTGCAACAAATCATCAACGGCTTGGTGCTGGGCAGCATGTATGCGCTGCTGGCCTTGGGTTACACCATGGTCTACGGCATCATTAACCTGATCAATTTCGCGCACGGCGAGGTGCTGATGGTGGGTGCCTTGGTCAGTTGGACCGTCATCGGCGTGTTGCAAGCCTGTTTCCCCGCCTGGCCAGGTTGGCTGGTGCTCGCCTTCTCGATCGCCATGGCCTGCACAGTCGCTGCGGCGCTCAACTACCTGATTGAAAAAATCGCCTACCGACCCTTGCGCGGCGCGCCCAGGCTGGCGCCCTTGATCACCGCCATTGGCATGTCGATTTTGTTGCAGACCTTGGCCATGGTGATTTGGAAACCCAACTACAAACCCTTCCCCACCTTGTTACCGAGCGAACCCTGGACCATCGGCGGCGCGGTCATCACCCCCACACAGGTCATGATCCTGGTGGTCACCGCGTTGACCTTGGTGATGCTGATGTGGCTGGTCCATGGCACCCGTTTGGGTCGCGCCATGCGCGCCACCGCCGAGAACCCCCGGGTGGCCACCCTGATGGGTGTCAAGCCCGACAACATCATCTCAGCGACCTTTGTGATCGGCGCCATGTTGGCCGCTTTGGCGGGTGTCATGTGGGCTTCAAATTACGGCACGGTCCACCATGCCATGGGCTTTTTACCAGGATTGAAAGCCTTCACGGCAGCTGTGTTGGGCGGCATCGGTAATTTGGCGGGGGCTGTGGTGGGCGGTTTGTTGCTCGGCTTGATCGAGGCCATCGCATCTGGCTACATCGGCGATCTCACCGGCGGCGTGTTGGGCAGCCACTATGCAGATATCTTTGCTTTTGTGGTGTTGATCATCATGCTGACCTTGCGCCCCTCTGGTCTGCTGGGTGAGCGGGTGGCGGATCGGGCATGAACTGGGTAACCACCCCGGACAGGTCACCCATGCGCTTTTTGCTCTGGGGACTGGCACTGTTGGTCTTGCCCCTGCTGTTGCAAAGCATGGGCAATGCCTGGGTTCGGATCGCTGACATGGCCTTGCTCTATGTGTTGCTCGCGCTCGGGCTGAACATCGTGGTGGGTTATGCGGGCTTGCTGGATTTGGGGTTCGTGGCTTTCTTTGCTGTCGGGGCATACCTGTTTGGCCTGCTGGCTTCGCCACACCTGACCGATACCTTCCCTTGGATTGCCGCTCTCTTTCCCCTTGGTTTGCACCTGCCTTTGTGGGCGGTCATCCCGATCGGTGCCGGGCTGGCAGGCTTGTTTGGGGTGTTGCTCGGTGCGCCCACCTTGAGATTGCGCGGCGATTACCTGGCCATCGTCACCCTGGGTTTCGGAGAAATCATCCGGGTATTTTTGAACAACTTGGACAACCCGGTCAACATCACCAACGGGCCCAAAGGTCTGGGGCAAATTGACCCGATGACTGTGCTGGGCCATCCCTTGTCAAAGCAACTGGACTTGGGCTGGATTGAATTGCCAAGCGTGACCCTCTATTACTACCTTTTTTTGGCGATCGTCTTGGTCAGTGTGCTGGTGTGTTATCGCTTGCAAACCTCTCGCATTGGCCGCGCCTGGGTGGCGATACGTGATGATGAAATCGCCGCCCAAGCCATGGGCATCAACACCCGCAACCTCAAGCTGCTGGCCTTTGGCTTGGGCGCTATGTTCGGCGGCGTGGCGGGTGTGTTGTTCGCGTCCTTCCAAGGGTTTGTGTCGCCCGAATCCTTCAGCCTGATGGAGTCGGTGATGATCGTCGCCATGGTGGTCTTGGGGGGCTTGGGGCATTTGCCCGGCGTGGTGTTGGGGGCGGTGCTGTTGTCGGCCTTGCCCGAGGTGTTGCGTTATGTGGCGGGTCCTTTGCAAGCCATGACCGATGGGCGTTTGGATGCAGCCATCTTGCGCCAGTTGCTGATTGCCTTGGCCATGATCCTGGTCATGCTCTGGCGTCCTCGAGGTTTGTGGCCCAGCCCAGAGCGCGCCAAAACCTTGCCCACCGAGCGGCAGGCTGCATGAGCAAACCAGTGTTGCAGGTCACTGGCATCGCCAAACGCTTCGGGGGACTGCAAGCTTTGAGCGATGTCGGCATGACGATCCATGCCGGGCAGGTGTATGGCCTGATTGGCCCCAACGGCGCGGGCAAAACCACCTTCTTCAATGTCATCACGGGTTTGTATGCACCAGACGCTGGCCGCTTTGAGCTGGCAGGCAAGCCCTACCAACCCAGTTCGGTACACGAGGTTGCCAAGGCGGGCATCGCCCGCACCTTCCAAAACATCCGCTTGTTTGCTGACATGACCGCTTTGGAAAACGTCATGGTGGGTCGCCATGTGCGCACCGGTTCTGGCGTGTTGGGTGCGGTGTTTCGCACCCAGGCGTTTCGCCAAGAAGAGCAGGCCATCGCTGAGCGTGCACAAGCCTTGCTGGACTATGTTGGCATTGGCGAACTGGCGCCTTGCAAAGCGCGCACCTTGAGTTATGGCGACCAGCGCCGCTTAGAGATCGCCCGAGCCTTGGCCACCGACCCCCAGTTGGTTGCTTTGGATGAACCGGCGGCGGGCATGAACGCCACGGAAAAAGTCCAACTGCGCGAGCTGATTGACCGGATTCGCCGCGATGGCCGCACGGTTTTGCTGATCGAACACGATGTCAAGTTGGTCATGGGTTTGTGCGACGCAGTGACCGTGCTCGACCATGGTCGGCAAATCGCTCAGGGCTCACCCACCGATGTACAGCGCGACCCTCAGGTCATTCAAGCCTATTTGGGCACAGGGGAGCACTGAGATGCCCAGCACCAACCTGTTGTTGCAGGTACAAGACCTGCGGGTCGCCTACGGCGGCATTCAAGCAGTCAAGGGCATCGGTTTTGAGGTGCATGAAGGGGAGTTGGTGACACTGATCGGCTCTAACGGGGCAGGCAAAACCACCACCATGAAAACCATCACGGGATCACTCAAGCCCAGCAGCGGGCGGGTGATTTATTTGGGCCGAGATATCCAGGGGCAAGGCGCCTGGGACCTGGTGGCGCAGGGGTTGGTCATGGTGCCCGAAGGGCGTGGCGTGTTCAGCCGCATGAGCATCCTGGAAAACCTGCACATGGGCGCGTATTTGCGCCGCGACAAAGCCGGCATTGCCTCAGACATCGAGCGTGTTTTTCATCTGTTTCCGCGGCTGCAAGCGCGCAGCAAGCTATTGGCAGGCAATCTGTCTGGCGGCGAGCAACAGATGTTGGCCATGGGCCGGGCCTTGCTTAGCCGTCCCAAGCTGTTGCTGCTCGACGAGCCGTCCATGGGCTTGTCACCGATCATGGTCGACAAGATTTTCGAGGTCATCGCCGAGGTTGCAGCCCTGGGCGTGACCCTGCTGCTGGTCGAGCAAAACGCCAGCCGGGCCTTGAGGATGGCTCAGCGAGCTTATGTGATCGAGTCGGGTGAAATCAGCATGCAAGGCGATGCCAAAACCCTGCTGCATGACCCGAAAGTCAGGGCCGCTTACCTCGGGGAATAATGCCGACATGACCCAAGGCCTGATTCGTATCCGAGGCGCCCGCCAGCACAACCTCAAAAACATCGACATCGATATCCGCACCAACGAGCTGACGGTGTTCACCGGGCCAAGCGGCTCTGGCAAATCCAGCCTGGTGTTTGACACCTTGTATGCCGAAGGCCAGCGGCGTTATGTCGAAACCTTCAGCGCCTATGCCCGGCAATTCCTCGATCGAATGGACCGGCCAGCGGTGGACCGGGTCGACGGCGTACCACCCGCCATCGCGATCGACCAGACCAACCCGGTACGCAGTTCTCGCTCGACCGTGGGCACCATGACCGAGCTGAACGACCACCTAAAGCTGTTGTTTGCACGGGCTGGGCAGTTGTTTGATCGGCAAACCGCCCAAGCGGTGGAACACGACAGCACGGCATCGGTGTTTCAAAAGCTGATGGCGCTGAGTGAAGCCGACCCGCGCTGGGTGATCACCTTCCCCGTGGAGTTGCCCGCCAACACCACAGCCGATGAGCTGCAAGCCTGGTTGAGCGCGAGCGGGTTCACCCGGGTGCACACCCAGCGTGAAGCTCGGGTGACCGCCTCAGCAGTGCAGACCAAGACGGCCAAGACCAGCAAACCCGCCGCCAAAAAAACCACCAAAGCCAAAGCACCGCCGGACGACCTGCGCCAGGTCTTGGATGTGGTGGCTGACCGTTTTCGTCTCCAGTCTGCTGAACATGCGCGTGTCATGGAAGCTATCGAATTGGCTTTGCAGCGTGGCAACGGTCGACTGACCGCATACCGCATGCCCGCTGAGGCAGACGCAGACAGCACGGGCGAAGCCTTTCGGTTTTCCACAGGCCTGCACTGCCCCGACAGCGATTTGCGTTACAGCGATCCCACGCCGTCGATGTTCTCTTTCAATTCACCCGCTGGCGCGTGTCCCACCTGCCGTGGCTTTGGCAGGGTGATTGGGGTGGATTACGGCCTGGTGATTCCCAACGAGAAACTCACCTTGCGCATGGGCGCGATCAAAGCCATGCAGACACCGGCTTGGCAAGAATGCCAGGACGATTTGATGCGCCAAGCCGAAACCGCGGGTATCCCGCGCGACACCCCTTGGAACAAACTCACGCCCGAGCAGCGCGACTGGGTGATCGCCGGTTCGCCAAACTGGAACGGCAAATGGAACCAGCAGTGGTACGGGGTCAAACGCTTTTTTGAGTACCTGGAAACCAAGTCCTACAAGATGCATATCCGCGTCTTGCTCTCCAAATACCGCAGTTACACCCCTTGTGGCGATTGCCATGGTGCCCGCTTGCAAACCGAAAGCCTGTTGTGGCGCATGGGCAGTTTGAACGGCGCCTTGCAAGCCATGCCAGCGGCCAAACGTTTCATGCCTGCCGGTGTGGCTTGGACCCGAGCGCAGTTGGAAGCGCTGCCAGGCCTGTGTTTGCACGACATGATGCTGTTGCCGCTGGAGCGTTTGCGGGCGTTTTTCGACCACATGGCCAGCGACGCATCGCTCACCGCCCATGCCCAAGCCGAGCAGCAAGCCCTGCACATGCTGCTCGAAGAAATCCGTACCCGCCTGAAATACCTGTGCGATGTCGGTATTGGCTACCTGAGCCTGGACCGGCAAAGCCGCACCTTGAGTGGCGGCGAGGTGCAGCGCATCAACCTGACCACGGCCCTGGGCACCTCCTTGGTCAACACCTTGTTTGTGTTGGACGAACCCAGCATCGGCCTGCACCCGCGCGATATGCACCGGATCACCCAAGCCATGCTGCGACTGCGAGACGCGGGCAACACGTTGGTGGTGGTGGAGCACGACCCTGCAGTGATGCTGGCAGCCGATCGGATCGTGGACATGGGCCCTGGCCCTGGCGAGCGCGGTGGGCAGGTGGTGTATGACGGCACGCCAGAGGGCTTGAAGCGAGCCGACACCCTGACCGGCGCGTATCTGGGGGCGCGCAAGCAAGTCGGTGTGGGCTTGAAGCGTTTGGTCAGCGACGCCACGCCTCGCCTGATCTTGGAAGGCGCACGTGCGCACAACCTGCAAGACCTGAGCATTGAATTTCCCTTGCAGCGCTGGGTCACGGTCACGGGCGTGAGCGGCTCGGGCAAATCCACCTTGATCCAAGATATCTTGGCCCCCGCCTTATTGCGCCATTTTGGCAAAAGCTCCGAAGGTGCGGGCGCGCATGACCGTTTGCTCGGGGCCGATCATTTGAGCGATGTGGTGTTTGTCGACCAATCCCCGATTGGCAAAACCGCACGCTCCAACCCGGTGAGTTATGTCGGTGCTTGGGACCCGATCCGTGACCTTTTTGCCAATACCGCGATGTCGCGCCAACGCAGTTACACCGCCTCCAAGTTCAGCTTCAATGGCGGCGATGGCCGCTGCCCGACCTGCGGCGGCTCCGGTTTTGAACACGTGGAAATGCAGTTTTTGAGCGACGTGTATTTGCGCTGCCCCGATTGCGATGGTCAGCGTTACCGTCCCGAGATTTTGGAGGTCAAGATCGAACGCGGCGGCCGTTTTTTGAATGTGGCCGAGGTGCTCGGGCTCACGGTGAGCGAAGCGGTGCATCTGTTTGCCAACGACCGAGAGGTGATCCGCGCCTTACAGCCGATTGTCGACGTGGGCTTGGAATACGTGCGCTTGGGCCAACCGGTGCCCACCCTGAGTGGCGGCGAGGCCCAGCGCCTGAAGTTGGCGGGCTATTTGGCTGATGCCGCAAAAAGCCTGTCGGCCAGCAAGCAATCGCTGGCCCGCAAGGGCATGCTGTTTTTGTTTGACGAGCCCACCACCGGCTTGCATTTCGACGACATCGCCAAGCTGATGCGTGCCTTGCGGCGTTTGTTGGATGCCGGGCATTCGCTGATCGTGATCGAGCACAACTTGGACGTGATCCGCGCCTCGGATTGGCTGATCGACCTGGGGCCTGAAGGCGGCGAAGCCGGCGGTTTGCTGGTGGCCCAAGGCCCGCCCGAGCTTGTCATGCAGCATGCCAGTTCCCACACCGGCTTGGCCTTGCGTGAGTATGACCAGACCATGGGCTCGCTGAGCGGCGACAAGCCATTGAAAGCAACCGAGCCCAGCGCGAAGTACCTGGGCCAGGTGCTCAACAACCAGATCCGCATCGTCAATGCCAAAGAACACAACCTGAAAAACCTGAGCGTGGACATTCCGCGCGGGCAGTTCAATGTGGTGACCGGGGTCAGCGGTTCGGGCAAGTCCACCCTGGCCTTTGACATTTTGTTCAACGAAGGGCAGCGACGCTATTTGGAAAGCCTCAACGCCTATGCCCGCAGCATCGTGCAGCCCGCAGGCCGGCCCGAGGTCGATGCGGTGTACGGCATTCCGCCGACGGTGGCGATCGAGCAGCGGCTGTCCCGCGGTGGACGCAAAAGCACGGTCGGCACCACCACCGAGGTGTGGCATTTCCTGCGATTGTTGTATGTGAAATTGGGCACCCAGCACTGCATCCACGACGGTGCCGCGGTGCAACCGCAAACCCCCGACCGTTTGGCCGCATTGCTGATGAAGCAATACCGTGGCCAACACATTGGCTTGCTCAGCCCCTTGGTGATGAACCGCAAAGGGGTCTACACCGAGTTGGCCGATTGGGCGCGTCCGCGTGGCTTCACACATTTGCGGGTGGATGGACAGTTTTTGCCCACCACGGGTTTTCCGCGCTTGGACCGGTTCAAGGAACACACCATCGAATTGCCCGTTGCCAGTTTGAAGATCGACCCCAGCCGCGAAGCCGAGTTGCGCCAGGCCTTGATGACCGCGCTTGAGCACGGCAAAGGCACGGTGCATGTGCTGAGTGAACTCGATGGTTTGCAAGAAGCCATGCTGGCGGGTGAGGACACCACGCACATTGGCAAGTGTCAGGCTTACTCCACCCGACGCGCTTGCCCGGTGTGCGACACCTCCTACCCTGAGTTGGACCCGCGTTTGTTCTCTTACAACAGCAAGCATGGTTGGTGTACCGACTGCGTGGGTACCGGCATCACCTTGTCCCGCGAGCAACGCGCCGCCATGGACGATTCGGTGCAAGACCCGCAAGCGCGGGGCCGCGAGAAAAGCTTTGCCGAACCCGAGTTGGACGAGGTGAGCGAGCAGGTCTGCCGTGTCTGTGCCGGTACCCGCTTGAACCCCACCGCAGCTGCGGTGCAGTTTGAAGGGCAAGCCATCACCGACTTGGCCAGCATGAGCGTGCTGCAAATCCAGCAATGGGCCGATGGCTTGGTGCTCAGCGGTAGAGAGGCGAACATTGCCCGCGACCTGTTGCCCGAAATCCAAAGCCGATTGGCGTTTTTGGCCCAAGTCGGTTTGGGCTACCTCACCTTGGACCGAGGCGCGCCGACCCTGAGTGGTGGCGAGGCGCAGCGCATCCGCTTGGCCGCCCAGCTCGGCAGCCATTTGCAAGGCGTGTGTTATGTGCTGGACGAGCCCACCATCGGCCTGCATGCGCGAGACAACCAGGTTTTGTTGGACGCCTTGCGCAGCTTGAGCGACAAGGGCAACACCTTGGTCGTGGTCGAGCATGATGAGGAAACCATTCGCCGCGCCGACCATATCATCGACATCGGCCCGAGCGCAGGCAAACGCGGTGGCCACTTGGTGGCCCAGGGTTCGGTGGCCGACCTGATGGGTGCTGCCGAGTCGCAAACAGGGCGTTATTTGCGGCACGCGATCAAACATCCTTTGCAAGCGCGCAGGCTGGTGGATCTGGCCGATGCCGCCGCTTGGCTTAGCCTGCAAGGCGCGTCACTGCATAACCTGCAGCAAGTCGACATTGGCGTGCCTTTGCAACGCTTGGTGGCGGTCACCGGCGTGAGCGGCTCTGGCAAATCCACCTTGGCCCGCGATGTCTTGTTGCACAACGTCGCGGCCGTGGTGTTGCAGCGTTCCACCCAAGCCGGGCGCAAACTCGACGAGGCAGGTCAACATCCTGCATGGTTCGGATGCACCGAGGTCAGTGGTTATCAAAGCATTGACCGGGTGCTGGAAGTCGACCAAACCCCGATTGGCAAAACCCCACGCAGCTGCCCCGCCACCTACATCGGTTTTTGGGACACGGTCCGCAAACTCTTTGCCGAAACCTTGGAAGCCAAAGCGCGGGGCTATGGCCCAGGCCGCTTCAGTTTCAACACCGGTGAAGGCCGATGCCCGGGTTGCGAGGGCCAAGGCCTGCGCACCATCGAGATGAGCTTCTTGCCCGATGTCAAAGTCTTGTGCGAGGTGTGCAAGGGCGCGCGTTTCAACCCCGAGACCTTGGCGGTGCGTTGGCGCGGTAAAAGCATTGGCGATGTTTTGCAAATGGAGGTCGATGAAGCGGTTGACTTCTTTGCGGCCATGCCCAATATCAGCCACCCATTGCAACTGCTCAAAGACGTCGGCCTGGGGTATCTGACGCTGGGGCAGCCCTCACCCACCTTGAGTGGGGGTGAAGCGCAGCGTATCAAGCTGGTGACCGAGTTGTCCAAGGTGCGCGACGACATCACCCGCCGAGGCCAACAAGCCCCGCACACCTTGTATGTCCTGGATGAACCCACGGTGGGTCTGCACATGGCCGACGTGGACAAGCTGATCCGGGTGCTGCACCGCTTGGTCGATGGTGGCCACAGCCTGGTGGTGATCGAGCATGACCTGGATCTGATCGCCGAAGCCGATTGGGTGATCGATCTCGGTCCCGAGGGCGGGGACGGTGGTGGTCGAGTGGTTGCGGCCAACACGCCAGAGGCCCTGGTCAAGCTGGGCACGCATACCGGCAATGCGCTCAGGCCGGTGTTGGCCAGGCAATGACACCACAGGGGCTGACTACAATGCCCCCTGCCTGCCATGAACATCCACACACAACGCCGCATTGACGCTTGGGTCGGCCCCGGGTTATGTGGTTTGGTGTCTGTCTGGCACAGGTGTTTTGGCCGTCCGGCAGACACCGCAGCGCCGATTCAGCGCGTGCTGGTGATTATGTTGTCCGAGATGGGCAGCATGGTGTTGGCCGGACCGATGTTCCAACACCTGCGTGACCGCCATCCAGGCGCCGATATCCATATCTTGCAATTGCACCGTAACCAGTCGGTTGCCCGTTTGCTAGGCCTGGTGCCTGACACCCATCTGCACGGCATCGACGACCGGTCAATGTTGGGCTTGCTGCGCGACCTGGTGTTGGTGTTGTGGCGCTTGCGGCGTTTGCGTTTGGATGCGGTGATCGATTGCGAATTGTTCTCACGCATCAGTGCCTTGCTCACCTATGGTTGTGGTGCGCGTCTGCGCGCTGGCTTCACGCCGCACACCCAAGAAGGTTTGTACCGAGGCTCTTTTTTCAACGCCGCGATTCCCTACAACCCCTACCGACACATCAGCCTGCAGTTCATTGCCCTGGTGGACGCGTTGACGAGTTCGGGCATGCCACGCACCAAAAGCATGCTGCGCAATGCCAAGCCCTTGGACTCAGGTTTGCAGGTGCATTTCAGCCATGGCGACATGCCCAGCTTCACCCAGGCCTTGCGCCGGGACCACCCGCGCTTGATGGCCGCCAGAAAACGCATCTTGTTGTATGCGGGCGGTGGTTTGCTGCCCATCCGCGCCTGGCCTGCGTCGCATTACGCCACGCTGGCGCGTGCCTTGTGCGAGCAAGGCCATGCTGTGGGCATCATTGGCTTGCCTGAAGACCAGGCATTGGCGCAAGCCATTCAGGCCGAGTGCGGCCACGCCGATTGCTTGAACCTGGTGGGCTACACCCGGGACCTGGAAGCCCTGACCCGTTTGTTCTTTCACTGCGACCTGCTGATCACCAATGACGGTGGACCAGGGCATTTCGCCAGCTTGACCCGGATCCGCACCCTGATGTTCTTTGGTCCGGAAACCAGTGCCTTGTACGGGCCACTCACCCCGCGTGCCACGGTGCTGGAAAGCCATGCGGCTTGCTCGCCTTGCGTGACTGCTTACAACCACCGCGCCACGCCTTGCGACGGCGATAACCAGTGTTTGAAACGCATCACGCCAGCACAGGTGCTGGCCATGGCGCAGACCCAGCTGGGCATGGCCGACACGCGTGCGGCTGCTTATGACTGACACCCAGCAGCGATTGCCGTTTCCTTTGCCAGTGGGTTTGCACTGGGCAGAACCCGGCTTGCTGCGTTTGTACCGTTGGCGTTACCTGCGGTTTGCCACCGTTGGCGCCTCAGGTACCGTGGTCAACATGCTGATGTTGTTGTTGATGCAAGAGTGGGTGTTGGCAGGCTTGGGTGACCCGGCCCAGCGTTTGTCCTGGGGCTTGGCATGCGCGATTGCCGTGGCCACCTTGAACAATTTCGCCTGGAACAGCTTGTGGACTTGGGCAGACCGCTTGGCCAGCGCAGAGGTGCAGGCTTTTGGTGTCAATGCAAATACTGCCGCACGTTTGCTGAAATACGCCTTGGCTTCTTGGTTGGGCATCTCGATTCAATACCTGCTCACCCTTTGGTTGTCGCAGCACATGCATTATCTGCTCGCCAATGCCATCTCGATCCTGGTGGCCAGTATCAGCAATTACCTGACCAACGATTGGTGGACATTTCGCCGCCAGTCGCCGCCCGAGGCATGAACCAACTGGGTGGACTTTTGCACAAGCCAAGCACTGGGCTGCTGTGGTTGGTCGTGGCCTGTTTCGCACTGGTCTATGCCTGGGGATTGGACAACGCGTACATACCGACCAACGGCGATGAAATGGTCTATGCGCACATCGCGCGTTTGACGGCTGAGAGCCAGCATTGGCTGCCCCTGGCATCTGACTTGCCCAATATGCGCAACACCAAGCCCCCGATGCTGTTTTGGCAGGCGATGCTGGCAGGGGGCTGGGGTGAACATTGGCAGCTTTGGCTGTTGCGTGTCCCCAGTTTGGGCTACCTCGTTTTGGTGGCGGTTGTCATGGCGGTTGTGTTGCACCGCTGGTTGGGTGAATGGCGAACCCCTGCATGGGCGCTGCTGTGTTTGTTGGCGAGTTGGGGCACGTTCCGCTATGGCCGACCTTTCCTCACCAGCGCCCCGGAAATGTTTTGGTTCAGTATCCCGCTGTTGCATGTGTTGTGGCGTGCCGCGCACAGGCCAGGTTTACCGATCCGCAACAGTCCTCAGGAATGGCTTGTCTGGACGGGTTGGGGCTTGTTTTTGGGTATCGGCTTGGCCTACAAATCGTTTGCCTTGGTGGCACCCGTGGCTGCGGGCCTGTGGGCGGTGCGTTTATGGTTGGCTGGCCACTGGTCATGGCGTGCCGTATGGGTTTGCAGTCTGCAGTTGGCTTGGATGGGTCTACTGGCTTTGGCTGTGATTGGTTCATGGCTGTGGCTAGACCCGCAACCGGAAGCTGTTTGGCGCGAATTCGTGGTGGGTGAAAACATGGGCAAGATGGATGATGCCAAAGGCTACTGGGCACAACTCTTTAGCCTCAAAGGTGGCTTGGCCTATGCCTTGGCCCATGTTGAAAACGCTGGCCTGTTGGCACCAGGGGTGTTGGGTGTGTATGCCTTGGCTTGGCGGCATCGGACAAGTCGGGCACTCGATGAACCCGCCAAGCTGAGTATTGCGCTGGTGCTTTGGTTGCTGGTCTGGTGGTTGGTGTTCTTGTTACCAAGCCATCGATCTGCGCGCTACCTGTTGCCCACCTTGCCGGCCATGGGTATGCTGATGGCGCTGCACATGGATCGCCTGCCAGCGTGGTCTTTCAAAGGCGTGAACCTGTTGTCCTTGCTGATGTTGGGTGTGCTGGCGTGGTTGGGTTGGCATGCCCATACCCTGGGCTTGTTGCCCTTGACCTGGGCCGCGGTTTTGGCGGTTGCGGCTGTGTCGGGTCTGGTGTTGGCGGGGTTTGCATGGCGCAGCTCAGAGGCTGTGCCCATCGCTGCCTTGCTCAGCATTGGCATGGCCTTTGTTGGATTGAATGCCTTGCTGCAAGGGCATTCGGGTGAGCGGGTGGCATTTCAAGGTGAACAACCCGATCGGCCCATGGCCAGCACGGTGTGGGTACCTGCAGGCTTCAATGGTGAGTTTGAGCGGTTTCAATTTTTGCTGCCAGGCGGGAACCGCTTTGTGCCGCAACAAGACAAGGTCGATGCCTTGACCAAAGGCACCGATGCTGTTGCTGGGACTTGGTTCATCGTGGCACGTTTGAACGGCGCCGATCCTTTGCCGTGTGAGGCCAGCACATGCGAGCGGGTGGCGGTGCGTTGGGACATCGAGCTTAGGCTCAAGCCTGGCCAAGTCAACAGCGGCAACATCGCCCGACCCGCTGAATGGCTTTGGCGTCAAGAATGGCTGATGCGGGTACGCTGAAAACCCAAGCTGCGCAGCAACCCGAGGTGGGCATAAACCCAAACCCAAGGGTCTAGCAGGGCGTCCCAGGCATTGCCCGAGGGCGCGCGTGTCAACAAAAACAAAGCGCAGGCGATCAACACACAGGTGGCAGCACGGCTGTGCCAATTGGCCGTGGCCATGTTTTGAAACCCGACCCAGACCATCCACACCCCAGTCACACCCCAGGCCAACCAAACCGGGCCAAGTGTGAAGCCCCAGTAGTACAGGTCGGTTGCAAGTTGGCCCCAGAGATCGAACATCAAGGTCCAACCCATCAGCACCAACACCGCCCAAACCACAGACTTGCCCATCAAAGCCTCCGGGCTGGAGAAAATCTGTCTTGGCGTGCTTCGCATATCGACCGATGCAGCCATCACACACAAACACAGGCTGAGCAGCGAAGGCGATTGAAACGCCAAGCCCAGCGCTGACAAAGGGGCGTCCCAAACAGCCATCAAGCCAGCCCAGAAAACACTGGCGATGAGCCACCGCCCCCGCAGCCAATCAGAAGGCAACAAACCGGCCGACACCCAGGTCAACACGGCCACCCAGGCTGCTGTGTGCAGCATCATTGCCACAGCCGGATCGGGCTGAGCGAAGGCCTGGAGAAGCAAATCCCAGTTCATGGTTTGCGCTGCGCATCCGCACTCGGCCGCCAGCGTTGCCAAGCAATACCTTCGCGGTTGTTGGTGTAGCTCAGCCACAGACGCTGGTCCTGCCAAGCCCAAGCCGGGTAAGAAAACTCGCCGTTGCTTTCGTCATGTAAGGTGTGTGGCGTTGACCATTGCACGCCATCGCTGCTGACATGGCCCAAGAGTTGGCTGCGATAGCCCTCTTTGGGGTTGCGGGCCATCACCACCTGGCCATCGGGTAAGCGCATGGCTGCGATCGCAGAATCGGTGTTGCTCAAGGGCAAGTTCTCTCGCAAACCCCAATGCAAACCAGCATCGGTTGTTTCAAGCACGGCGACTCGCTCCTCCGGGCCCTGGGTGCGCAAATAGGCCAACCAGTGTTGTTCGGTGATGGCCACAGGCGCAGCCTGCAACAGATGGGGTTGTTCGGTGAACCGTCTGACACCTTGAAAGTCTCCTGTGGGGCTGAACCAGGCAAACACCGGGTACTTCGCGCCCAATTCGAAATACACCGGCAAGACCATCCCACCGTCGGCCAGGGGCAATGGGGCATGCCGCACCAAATGGCTGATGTTCCAAAACCAACTCAGTGGCAGGGTGCCCACGACTTTCAATGCCAAGGCATCGGCTTGCAAAGGCACTTGGGGCTGCGATTGTTGCAGGTGCAGCACGCGTGCGGCCGCCCAACCGCCCAAGCCCGTGCCGACAACAAACAAATGGATGCGGTTCGAGGTGTCGAGCCACGCCACCGGGTTACCCAAGCGGCGAACGCCTTTGCCAAGTGCCGCACCAACGGTGTGGCGGTTGACCACCCATTGCGGGGTCGTCCAGGCTTGCGCTTTGCGGGACCACAAGGACATGGCAATTTGCACATCCGCTGCCCCTTCGCTGCTGCCAGCAAACCAAAAGGCCGCCATCGCAAACTGTGGGTCATGGGGCAGGGCCAACAGCTTGCTTGCATGGGCGGCGGGTGCACCTGTTGGCTGAGGAATGTCGCCTTGGGCCTCCAGCACAAAGGGCCAGACACCCGGGGTGGGTGACTGCCTGGGCGCCTGATTGGCAGAGGCAGCGGGGCGGCCTGGCCCAGGTGGTGCCAGCGGCGAAGCTGTCCACAACACCCCACCCAGACCCAGCCACAGACTCACCCACAGCACAGGCAGCAAAGAGCCGGGGATCAGGCCAGGTCGCATGGGTGATGGTTAACCGGCAGAGCCCAAAGCCAAACCTGCGTGCTCGCGCAGGGGATGGAAATGGATTTTGGGAAAACGCTCTTGTGCCAAACGCACATCGTAGGGCGAGGTGCACAAATAGGCCAAGGTACTGGCCGCGTCCAAAGCCATGCGCTGGGGGTAGGCGTTGGTGAATTCACGCAGCTCGGCAGGGCTGTCCGCGGTGATCCATCGCGCGCCAGTGAATTGGCTGTTTTCCAGACGCACGTCGCAGTCGTATTCGGCTTTGAGTCGGTGTTGCACCACCTCAAATTGCAATTGGCCAATCGCCCCCAAGAGCATGGCGCCTCCGATCTCGGGCTTGAACACCTGGATCGCCCCTTCTTCGCCCAACTGTTCCAAGCCGGTTTGCAGTTGCTTGGTCCGCAAGGGGTTCTTCAATATCACGGTCGTGAACAGCTCGGGTGCAAAAAACGGCAAGCCGGTGAATTGCAGCGCCGCCCCATCGGTGATGGTGTCGCCCAGCTGCACACCGCCGTGGGTGGTGAAGCCAATGATGTCGCCGGCATAGGCCTCTTCAACCGCTTCGCGGCGTTGGCTCAAAAAAGTCACCACCGAAGTGGGGCGCAACTCTTTGCTGCTGCGTTGCACCTTGAGCTTCATACCAGGCATGTATTTGCCGGAAGCCACCCGCACAAAAGCGATACGGTCGCGGTGGTTGGCATCCATGTTGGCTTGCACCTTGAACACCACGCCTGCAAAACCCGGGTCTTCGGGCTGGATGGTTTTTTCAACCAACTGTTTGTTCAGTTGCAAGGAGCTTTGGCGTGGTTGTGGTGAGGGGGCCAGGTCGACCAAGGCATCGAGCACTTCCATCACACCAAAGTTGTTTACACCAGAACCAAAAAACACAGGTGTTTGCTTACCCGCCAAAAAAGCTTCGCGGCGGAAGACGGGCGATGCACCGGTGGCCAATTCCATGCTGTCCATGGCGCTGATCCATTCCAAGCCAAAGCGCTCGCTGAGCTTGGTCTGGTCGCTCAAGGGCACGGTTTCAAAGTCTTTCGGCAGACGCTCGCTGCCCGACTCGAACACGGTCATGGCCTGGGTGCGCAGGTTGACGATGCCGCCAAAACTTTTGCCTTGGCCGACAGGCCAGGTCATGGGCACGCAGGGCATGCCGAGTTCGCGCTCGACCTCGTCCAAGATGTCCAAGGGGTCGCGCACCTCGCGGTCCATTTTGTTGACGAAGGTGATGATCGGTGTGTCACGCTGACGACACACCTCGATCAATCGGCGGGTTTGCGCTTCCACACCATTGGCCGCGTCGATCACCATCAGGGCCGAGTCAACCGCGGTGAGCACACGGTAAGTGTCCTCTGAGAAATCTTTGTGGCCCGGGGTGTCGAGCAGGTTGATCACGTGCTCGCGGTAGAGCATTTGCATGACCGATGAAGCGACCGAAATACCGCGTTGCTTTTCAATCTCCATCCAGTCGCTGGTGGCATGGCGGCTGGCTTTGCGCGCTTTGACAGAGCCGGCGATCTGGATCGCACCCGAAAACAGCAGCAGCTTTTCAGTGAGCGTGGTTTTACCCGCATCGGGGTGGGAAATGATGGCAAAAGTGCGACGGCGGCGCACCTCGTCTAAGGCAGTGGTCATGGTGAGGGCATCGGGTAGATACGGATCATAGCCCCGCAGCCCTGTGCTCAGGTCGGTTTGGGCAGCTGGTCCAGGTCGACGGTGTAGGCGCGAACCGCACGTATCAAGGTGTTGCGGTCAAACGGCTTGGCCATGACTTCATTGACCCCAGCCGCTTGGCAGCGGTCGATGGCGTCTTGCGCCACGTTGGCTGTCAAGGCGATGGCGGGCACGCTGCGAAACGGCTCCGGGCTGTGCTGGCGTATGTCCCGCACCACATCCGCGCCGTCGATGTCGGGCATGACCAAATCGATCAGCACCAATTGGTAGCGCACGGTACGCATTTTTTCCAAAGCGACCATGCCGTTTTCAGCCTGTTCAATGATGGCATTGGGAAAGCTGCGCAGCAAGGTCGTCGACACCACCAAGCGGTTTACATTGTTATCGTCCACCACCAATACGAGGATGGGTGTGTGGTCTTGGCTGGCCGCGATGTTGAACCCCGGTGTTTGGCTGATCGGCTCAGAAGCGATTTCCAGTGGCAGCTGCAAGGTGAACAGCGAGCCCACGCCGGGCGTGCTCTTGACAGAAAGTTGTCCATGGTGGCTGTTGACCAGGCTTTGGGTGATCGCCAAACCCAGACCATTGCCGCGCATGGGTTCGTTGATGCGCAAGGCGGCTTGCGCGTCATGGACCTGGGTGAAAGGCTGGTAAATACGGGTGAGCTGATCCGCTGACATGCCAATGCCAGTGTCTTCCACCTCGATCAGCAGCACGGGCGACGCGTTGTTTGTCTTGGGCATGCTGACCCGCATTTGCACCCAGCCTGCAGGTGTGAACTTCAAGGCATTGCCCAGCAGGTTGATCAAGATTTGCGACAAACGGTTTTGGTCGATCCGCACCCAAGCAGGCACTTCAGGGGCGATGTGCAAGGCATAGGCCAGTTGCATTTCATTGGCTTGGTTTTGCAAGGTATTGAAGGTCTGTGTCAGTATTTGGGGCAAATTCACCACCTGGGGGTGCAAGGTGAGTTGCCCCAATCGGATTTGAGAAAAATCCAGCAAATCGTTGATGACGGTCAGCAGGTGCGCCGCCGCATGCTGGGCACTGGCAACGAAGCCCGTGGATTCAGAGGGCAGTTCTTTGTTGTCATGCAGCAAACCCAAATAGCCGATCACTGCATTCAAGGGGGTACGCATGTCGTGGCTGACCATCGCCAAAAACTTGTCCTTGTGTGAGTCGGCCAAGCGCAATGCAGAGGAGGTTTTGGCCAAACGCTGGTTGGTCCGGTTGAGGGTGTGCAGAGATTGTGAATTGGCCGAGTCGTAGATGTAAATCAGGATGATTTGGGTGACCACCAACACAAAAATGCAAATTGCGCTGACCGTCAGGTCCTGCCAGGTATCGGTCGCTTGCATCGGCAAATACCCGGTCAATTGGGCAGTCAACATGGCCAACAAACAAGCAATGCTGACCAAGACCCAGCCCATGGCCCAGTCGCGGGACATGCAAAAAACCGGCAACATCGGCACCAGGCCTAAAAACACCAAGTAGGTCGAGGTCACGCCTGAGCTTTGGGCCGCGTTGAACAAAATCAGCGCCAGCAAGACAATTTCAAAAAACGCGTGCGCCAACACCATCGACAAGCCCAGCCGCCAAGCCCCCATGTTGATCATCAGCAAAAGCGCGCCAATGATGCAACTCCAACCGGTGATCGGGTTGGCAAGCCATGCCAAGGACAGACCCAACGGAAACAAAAAGAAACTGGCCGCCACCGAATTGATCAGAAAGAAGAAGTTGCGAGGACCGCGCAAACCCAGGGGCAGCCTTCGCAGCACCCAGATGTAGAACAAGTAATTGCGATTGGTCATCGTCAGGGCCGGTTGTTTTCCCCTGGATTTTATGGTTTATGTCGCTGAATGACTTTACCAATTAGAATCTGTTCACCGAGGAGCGCTGCAGTGCCCACAGGCATGAGGCTCGGTCATTTCACCCAACTGCGCTCACCCACTGACAACGTGAGGTGAGCACCTCGGTCCCCCGTCTTGCTGTGCTTGCGTGCGCCAGTGGCCCTGAACCTTTTTGGAGCCTGACATGAACGCACCGCTGAAACCCACCCAAACCTCCGATTTCCATGTCGCTGACATGTCCTTGGCCGATTGGGGCCGCAAAGAAATCAAAATCGCCGAAACCGAAATGCCCGGCCTGATGGCGATTCGCCAAGAATTCGCCAAAGCCCAGCCCCTCAAAGGCGCGCGCATCACCGGTTCTTTGCACATGACCATCCAAACCGCTGTACTGGTTGAAACCCTGCAAGCCTTGGGCGCGCAAGTGCGTTGGGCCTCGTGCAACATCTATTCCACCCAAGACCATGCCGCCGCCGCCTTGGTCGCCAATGGCACCCCTGTGTTCGCCTACAAAGGTGAAACCTTGGATGACTACTGGGACTACACCCACCGTATATTTGAATTCGGCGCAGCAGGCGTCCACGGCGAAGGCCCCAACATGATCCTGGACGACGGTGGCGACGCCACCTTGTTGATGCACTTGGGCAAGCGTGCTGAAACCGACGCTTCCTTGCTGAACAACCCCGGCAGCGAAGAAGAAATTTGTTTGTTCAACGCGATCAAAGCCAAATTGGCGGTTGACCCCACCTGGTACAGCCGAAAAGGCGCGCAGATCATTGGCGTGACCGAAGAGACCACCACCGGTGTGTTGCGCTTGAACGAAATGGCCGCCAAAGGCAGCTTGATGTTCCGCGCCATCAACGTGAATGACTCGGTGACCAAGAGCAAGTTTGACAACCTGTACGGCTGCCGCGAATCACTGGTCGACTCGATCAAGCGCGCCACCGACGTGATGATCGCCGGTAAAGTGGCCTTGGTCGCCGGTTACGGAGACGTGGGCAAAGGCTCCGCCCAAGCCCTGCGTGCCTTGAGCGCCCAAGTGTGGGTCACCGAGATCGACCCGATCAACGCCTTGCAAGCCGCGATGGAAGGCTACAAAGTGGTGACCATGGAATACGCGGCTGACAAAGCCGACATCTTCGTGTCTGCCACTGGCAACAAAAACGTGATCCGCTACGAGCACATGGCCGCCATGAAAGACGAAGCCATTGTGTGCAATATCGGTCATTTCGACAACGAGATTGATGTTGTTTCGCTGGAGAAATGCAAGTGGGACGAGATCAAGCCCCAGGTCGACCACGTGATCTTCCCAGACGGCAAAAAGATCACCCTGCTGGCCAAAGGCCGGTTGGTGAACTTGGGTTGCGCCACTGGCCACCCCAGCTTCGTCATGAGCAGCTCGTTTGCCAACCAAACCATTGCGCAAATTGAAATGTTCACACGCCCCGACGAATACGAGTCTGGCAAGGTTTATGTGTTGCCAAAACACCTGGACGAGAAAGTGGCCCGCTTGCACCTGCACAAAGTCGGCGCCATGCTGACCGAACTCACCGAAGAGCAAGCGGCTTACATTGGTGTGAACAAAAACGGCCCTTACAAAGCCGACACCTACCGCTATTGAACCCATGCGCGCCGACCAGTTGCTGGTCGAGCGCGGCTTGGCTGCCACGCGCTCGCAGGCGCAGCGTTTGATCGCTGCGGGCGTTTTGTGGCGCTCAATCGCGCAGAATTGGCAGCGGGTCGAAAAAAACGGTGCTGTTCTGCCGATGCTGTGCGAATTGCAATTGATCGATGATGCTGAAACCAGGTTTGTTTCGCGTGGTGGCTTGAAACTCGAAGGCGCCATGCAACACATCGGCTTGTCGGCCAAGGGCTTGTCATGTTTGGACTTGGGGCAGTCCACCGGCGGCTTCACCGATTGCTTGTTGCAACATGGTGCATTAAAGGTGACGGGTGTGGATGTGGGCCACGGCCAATTGCATCCTCGCCTGCAGGCGGATCCCCGTGTGCACTGCGTGGAAAAACACAATGCCCGCGAGTTGCAACCCGATGCATTGGGCCCGCAAGGTGTCGTGGGCTTTGACCTGGTGGTGGCGGACTTGAGTTTCATTTCCATCACCTTGGTCTTGCCGGTCATCCCCGCTTTGCTCAAGCCGACTGGTTGCGCCGTGGTTTTGATCAAGCCGCAGTTTGAGTTGCAAGCCCATGACCTGGGCAAGGGTGGGATTGTCAAAAATCCAGCCCTGTACCAACAGGTTGAAAAGCGAATCCGGCAAGCGTGTCAAACCGCCGGTTTAGAAGTATTGGATTGGTTTGCCAGCCCCATCTGTGGCGGCGACGGTAACCAAGAATTTTTCATCCATGCCAGGAGGGTCGCATGAGCGCCTCAAAATTTCCGATCAGTTTCGAATTTTTTCCACCCAAAACACCTGAAGGCCAAGCCAAGCTGCAGCAGGTGAGACAAGACTTGTATGCCTTGAAACCGCAATTTTTCAGCGTGACCTACGGCGCTGGCGGCACCACCCAAGACGGCACCTTGCAACAGGTGCAAGCGATTTTGAAAGACGGTTTCGACGCTGCGCCCCATTTTTCTTGCATTGGCGCGACCCGTGAGAGTGCGCGCGCGCAGTTGCTCGAATTCAAAAACGCCGGCATTCGACGCATGGTGGCGTTACGGGGCGATTTGCCCAGTGGGCATGGCACATTTGGTGAATTCCGTTTTGCCAGCGAGTTGGTGGCATTCATACGGCAAGAAACCGGTGACCATTTCCATATCGAGGTGGGTTGTTACCCCGAGATGCATCCCCAGGCCAAGTCGCCACAGGAGGATGTTCAAGCCTATGTGGCCAAGGTGAAAGCGGGGGCAAGTTCAGCCATCACCCAGTATTTCTACAACAGCGATGCTTACTTTCGCTTTGTCGACGAGGCCTACAAACATGGCGCCGACATTCCGGTGGTGCCGGGCATCATGCCGATCATCAGTTCCACCCAGTTGATGCGTTTTTCCGATGCGTGTGGCGCAGAGATTCCCCGTTGGATCCGCTTGCGTCTGCAGTCCTTTGGTGACGACACCGCGTCCATCAAAGCCTTCGGTTTGGACGTGGTGACCGACCTGTGCGAGCAGCTCAAAAACGGCGGCGCGCCGGGTTTGCACTTCTACACCATGAACCAGTCTTTGGCAGTCACGGCCTTGTGCAACGGCCTGGTTTGAGCAATTAGCCCTGGGTCAACTCAAAGCCCGCCACGGTGTCTTGCCCCATGAGTTGCACCATTTGTGGCAGGGCCTGTTTGAGTTGCTCATGCAAGGTGAAAGGTGGGTTGATCACCACCACCCCGCTTTCCACCAAGCCCAGTCGCTTCAAAGGCTCGCCGGTCACCGCTTCATTGCGGGCGCCTGATTTGATGCGCAGGGTCGCATGCAGCCAGGGCTTGTCGGCTTGCCGCGCCAAGGAGGTCAGGTGCTTGGGCAGGCTGTGCGCCTGTGGGCGCGGAATGATCGGGTACCAAACCACGAAGGTGCCGGTGGCAAAACGCTGCAAGCCCATGGAAACCGCCACTGCCACCCTTTCGTAATCCAATTTGATTTCATAACTCGGGTCAATGAACACAACGCCTCGGCGGGTCGGCGGCGGCAGGTATTTCGGCAAACCAATGAAGCCGTCTTCTTGGGCGACGGCCACTTGCCGCCCAACGCGCAGCGCATCCATATTGGCTTGCAAGGCGCGGATGTCGGTGGGGTGCATCTCGAACAACTTGAGCTTGTCTTGCTCGCGCAACAAGTGTTGGGCGATGAACGGAGAACCGGGGTAATTGAGCAAGCCACCCTTGGGGTTGAAATGGTCGAGGACCGCGCGGTAGGCCTGTAAAGCCGGTGCCATGGGGCCCGAGAGCTTGGATTTGTTGCGCATTAACGCCAACAAACCTTCTTGTGCCTCGCCACTTTGTCGAGCATCTTCACCATCCAAACGGTACAGGCCAGGTCCGGCATGGGTGTCAATCGCGATGAAACCCACCTCCTTGAGTGCTAAATGCTGCAAAACAGCAATCAAAACCGTGTGTTTGAGGACATCGGCATGGTTGCCAGCATGAAAGGCGTGTCTGTAACTGAACATGCCCCATGGTAACCGTCTGTCCAGTGTCACTCCGGTGAGTTGAGAAATGTCATAGAATCACAGGCTTCGCAGCGCACCGAGGTCCCGCGGCGGATTTTTCACCCCCACCTAAGAGGCTCCCAGCAGAGGAGCACCGACCGTGGAAAAGGACCGACCACCCACTCTAGGAAAAAAATGTCCACTTTCAGCGCAAAACCCGCTGACGTGACGCATGAGTGGTTTGTGATTGACGCCACCGACAAGGTGCTCGGACGGATTGCCAGCGAAGCAGCCCTCCGTTTACGCGGCAAGCACAAAGCCATTTATACGCCTCACGTCGATACCGGCGACTACATCGTCGTCATCAACGCATCCAAGATCCGTGTCACCGGCAACAAGGCCTTGGACAAGATGTACCACCGCCATTCTGGCTACCCAGGCGGCATCTCCAGCATCAATTTCCGCGACATGCAAGCCAAGCACCCTGGCCGTGCCTTAGAAAAAGCGGTCAAAGGCATGTTGCCCAAAGGACCATTGGGCTTTGCCATGATCAAAAAGCTCAAGGTGTACGGCGGTGCTGAGCATCCCCATACCGCCCAACAGCCTAAAACGCTGGACATCGCAGGAGCCATGAAATGATCGGTGAATGGAACAATGGCACCGGCCGTCGCAAATCCAGCGTCGCCCGCGTGTTTCTGAAAAAAGGCTCAGGCAAGATCACGGTCAATGGCAAAGACATCACCGAGTACTTCGGTCGTCAAACCTCGATCATGATCGCCAAACAACCGTTGATGCTGACCCAGCACGGCGAGTCGTTTGACATCCAAATCAACGTCCAAGGCGGTGGTGAATCAGGCCAAGCCGGCGCTGCCCGCCACGGCATTACCCGTGCTTTGATCGATTACGACGCAAACCTCAAACCCGCGTTGTCTGCAGCCGGCTTTGTCACCCGCGATGCGCGGGAAGTTGAGCGTAAAAAGGTCGGTCTGCACGGCGCCCGCCGCCGCAAGCAGTTCAGCAAGCGCTGACCTTGTCGAGCCCTTCGGGGTTCTGCAAAGCCGCTGGTGGCCATTGGCCCTGGCGGCTTTTTTCATGCCTGTCAATAACCTTGCAACGGTTATTGTTGACTGAAATACGTTACTATTCGCTACATCTGACAAACTATTTGTTTTGGAGCGCGCCATGAGTGCATTAGCCGAATCCCTGCCCCCAGCCATGCCTGACCCGATCGTTTTCACTGACAGCGCGGCCGCCAAGGTGGCTGACCTGATCGCAGAAGAGGGCAACCCCGATTTGAAATTGCGCGTGTTCGTGCAGGGTGGCGGATGCTCTGGCTTCCAGTATGGCTTCACCTTCGACGAAATCACCAACGAAGACGACACCACCATGACCAAAAATGGTGTGTCTTTGCTGGTCGACGCGATGAGCCACCAGTATTTATTGGGTGCCGAGATCGATTACAAAGAAGACCTGCAAGGCGCACAGTTTGTGATCAAAAATCCCAATGCCACCTCCACTTGCGGCTGCGGCTCGTCTTTTTCAGCCTGATACCGACTTCGCCACAGATTCAAGCCGGGTTCAGCCCGGCTTTTTTTGCAGCAGCGGTTTCAGGCTGGGTAAACAGCGCCCAACACACGAAGCCCTTGGGCGCCTGTGACCATGGGTAGGTTTCCAGGGAGATGCAGCAGGGTTTGGCGGGCCAACCAAGCAAATGCCGCTGCCTCAACCTGCATCGGTGGCAAGCCTTGGCTGTCGGTTGAGGCCACAAGCACCTCAGGCAAGCACTGCGCCAGCAAATGCATCAAATGCAAGTTGAAAGCGCCGCCTCCACAGACCAGCAGTTGGCGGGCATGGGGTGCTTGGCGTCTGACTTGATCGGCACAGGTTTGCGCTGTCAAGGCCGCCAAGGTGGCTTGAATATCGACAGCGCTCAGGCCAGGCACCACCCGGACATGCTTGTCTAACCAAGCCATGTGAAACAAATCCCGCCCGGTGCTTTTGGGGGGAGGCATGCTGAAAAATGGTTCACCCAACATCTGGGTCAGCAGGGCTGGTGAGACCTGACCGCCCGCAGCCCATTTGCCTGACTGGTCAAAAGCCTGACCCGTGTGACTTTGGCACCAAGTGTCAAGCAGGACATTGCCGGGCCCGCAGTCAAAACCCAGCACCAAATCGTCTTGCAAGATGCTGAGATTTGCCATGCCGCCAATGTTGAGCACCGCGATGGTTTGACCGGCTTGGGAAAACATATGTTGGTGAAAGGCGGGTACCAAGGGGGCACCTTGGCCGCCAGCGGCGATGTCGCGTGCCCGAAAGTCGGCAACCACAGGGATGCCGGTACGCTCGGCCAGCAAGGAAGGGTTGTTGAGCTGCCAGGTGTAGCCCATACCTGCTTGCCAGCGTGGTTGGTGGCGAACCGTTTGGCCGTGAGCGCCGATGGCTGCGATGGCTGAGACAGGTAATTCAAGCCGATCAAGCAAGGCATGAACAGCCGCCGCATAGACAGCAACCAAGTCATTGGCAGCCAAGGCAGCCAGATGCAACTCATCGTGACCCGCCTGATTGAGTTGCAAAAAAACCTGCTTCAAGGCTTGAGGCATGGGTATGCCCACATGGCCCAAGGACCGTATGCGGTTGGAGAAATCCACCGCCACGGCATCCACACCATCCAATGAGGTGCCAGACATCACGCCGATGTACAGCGAGGACATGGGCTGTATCAGGGGCCTGTGTCGGCAAAGGCGACAGCAGAAGAGGAGAGTTGGTTGGCCACTTCCTTGGCCAGCAGGTTGAAACGCTCGCGTGCATCTGCAGACACGGCGACGGTTTCACTTTGCTTGGCCAGCAGCAAAGGGTCTTGGTGCTTGCCGTTGACCCGGAATTCAAAGTGCAAATGGGGACCCGTGGCCCAACCGGTTGCGCCAACCAAACCAATCGACTGTCCTTGTACAAGGGTTTGACCGCGCTTGACCAAAATTTTGCTCAGGTGTGCATATACCGTGCTGTGACCGTTGCGGTGTTTGACCACAACAGCATTTCCATAGCCACCCATGACGCCGGCGCTTTCAACCACACCTAAGCCCACATTGCGCACCGGTGTGCCTTGGGGGGCAGCGTAATCCACACCGAGGTGTGCACGCCAAGTTTGCAAGATCGGGTGAAAACGCATTTTGAAGCCGCTGGTGACCCGTGAAAAAGCCAAAGGCGAGGCCAGATAAACCCGCCGCAAGCTTTGACCATCCAAGCTGTAGTAGCCACCAGGATGGTTTGCAGACTCCTGGAACCACATGGCTTGGTAGGTTTTGCCTTTGTTGACAAACTCCGCTGACAACACTTTGCCGGGTTTGAGGGGTTCACCATCTGCTTCGAGGGATTCGTAGCTCACCGTGAACCGGTCGCCTTTGCGCAAGGATCGGTGGAAATCGATGTCACCCGCAAAAATATCAGCCACTTGCATGCCGATGCTGTCGGGTATGCCGGCATCATCGGTGGCGGCAAACAGCGAGGTTTGGATCGGGGCGGATGCGAGCCTGACAGAGGATGTCAAATCGCCTGTTTGGAGGACCGCAGTCAATCCATCGGTTTCTCGCTCAATCACCAAACGTTGAAAAGTGCTGCCGCTGACAGGAGCCCACCGGACGGTTAACTTGAGCAACCGGTTGTCGCTGTCAGCTTCAGCACTCAAAAACCGACCCGAACGCCCGGCCAGGTTGTCGCGAACCAAGCGATGGCTTCGCAAAAAATCAGCCGCTTGCTTGTCATGGATGCCCAAACGCCGCAACAGGGATTCGGCGGTATCGCTCGAACGGGATATGTCAGAGCGGAACAAGCGCATGTCAGCGCTGGCCAAGCTTTGAAGTTGAAAAGCGGTACCCAGGGTGGAGACGGCTTGCACCAGTTGCCTGACCGGCACCTGCTGATCCGCGGTGGTGAACCCGGCAACAGCAAATGCACCACCCGCAGCCAAAAGCATCAACCCGCCCAAGCGCCATACCCATGGCTTGGCGCTGGGTGCGACGGTTTCGGTGGGCGGTAAGGTTGGCAAGGGCATGGTGGCGGACCTGGGTGGTGTGTCAGTGCAGTCTTGGAATGACTGCGCTTTAGAATAAGCCTACAGCAGTGGGTATAGCTATTAAGCGTTCCTTGAACACAGGGGATGCAGTATACAGGCCAAATCCTCTCCGGTCAGCATCCAAAAAGACTTATGAATCAAGTATCTGAAACACATTCCTCACTGTCTGATCGGATTCAACACGCACTGGCTGTTTCTATGCGTGGTTGTGAGGAGCTGTTGCCACAGGCGGAATGGATCAAAAAATTACAAGCTTCTGAGGCCACAGGCAAGCCGTTACGGGTCAAATTGGGCTTGGACCCCACCGCGCCAGACATCCATATTGGGCACACCGTGGTGCTCAACAAAATGCGCCAACTCCAAGACCTGGGGCACCAAGTTATTTTTTTGATCGGCGACTTCACCAGCATGATCGGCGACCCGTCCGGACGCAACAGCACCCGCCCGCCCTTGACGCCTGAGCAGATCAAGGCCAACGCCGAGACTTATTACAAACAAGCCAGCCTGGTCTTGGACCCGGCACGCACTGAGATCCGCTACAACAGCGAATGGAGCGACCCTTTGGGCGCACGCGGCATGATCGAGCTGGCGGCCAAGTACAACGTGGCGCGCATGATGGAGCGCGACGACTTTCACAAACGGTTCCACAGTGGCCAATCGATCAGCGTGCATGAATTTCTATACCCGCTGATGCAAGGCTATGACAGCGTTGCCTTAAAAAGCGACTTGGAGCTGGGTGGCACCGACCAAAAATTCAACCTGCTGATGGGTCGTCACCTGCAGCAAGAGTATGGCCAAGAACCGCAATGCATTTTGACCATGCCCTTGCTCGAGGGCTTGGATGGCGTGGACAAAATGTCCAAAAGCAAGCACAACTACATTGGTATCACCGAGCAGCCCAACACCATGTTTGCCAAGGTTTTGTCGATCAGCGATACCTTGATGTGGCGTTGGTTCACCATGCTGAGTTTCCAAAGCCTGGAGGCGATTGCCGCCTTGAAGGTCGAGGTGGATGGCGGGCGCAACCCGCGCGATGCCAAAGTCATGCTGGCCAAGGAAATCACCACCCGCTTTCACAGCGCCGCCTTGGCCGATGCCGCCGAGCAAGATTTTGTCAACCGCAGCAAGGGCGGTATCCCGGACGAGATTCCCGATGTCCACCTCAGTGGCGCACCCATGGGCATCGCCGCGCTGCTCAAAAGCGCAGGTCTGGCGCCTTCGAGCAGTGAAGCCAATCGGCTGATGGACGGCGGCGGTGTGCGAATCGATGGCAGTGTGGTCAGTGACAAGGCCTTGAAGTTGGCTGCAGGAACGCATGTGGTGCAAGTGGGCAAGCGCAAATTTGCGCGGGTTCATCTGACCTGAGCCATCGAACGGTGTCATCCGCATCATCGATCATGGCTGCATGACTCTCCTGACCAAGATTTCACCCAAAACCCTGCTTTGGGCTTCCGTGGTGGTGGCCATCATCACGATCGTGTTGAAAACCGGGGCCTGGTACATCACCGATTCGGTGGGCTTGTTGTCCGACGCGATGGAGTCGTTTGTCAATCTGGCCAGCGCCATCTTTGCCTTGATGATGGTGACCGTTGCCGAGCAACCCGCCGACGAAGCCCATCCTTATGGGCACCACAAAGCAGAGTATTTCTCCTCAGGCTTTGAAGGTATGTTGATCATTGGGGCTGCGGCCGCCATTCTGTGGACATCGGTTCACCGCATATTCGACCCGCAACCTGTCGGGTCCTTGGGTTGGGGCTTGGCCTTGTCGGTGGCCAGCTCGGTATTGAATGCCTTGCTCGCCTGGGTGATGTTTGGTGCTGCCAAGGTGCACCGATCCATTGCTTTGGAAGCCGATGCGCGGCATTTGGTCACCGATGTCTGGACCTCCGCTGGCGTGGTCATGGGCCTGACCATGGTGTATTTCACAGGTTGGCTGTGGTTGGACGCGGTGGTAGCGATTGCCGTGGCCTTGAACATATTGAAAGAAGGCGTGCAACTGATCTGGCGTTCATCGCAAGGTTTGATGGACGAGGCGGTAGAGCCAGACGTGCTGGCGCAAATTCACCAAGTACTTGACGGCTTTGAACACAAACGAGGCGAGGTTGACATCATCCGTTTTGACCATGTGGTGACCCGCCGAGCAGGTCAGCGACGCTTCGTCGACATGCATATGCACATGCCTTCGAGCTGGTCCTTGGGCCGTGCGGCCGCACTGCGCAACAACGTTGAGCAGGCCTTGATGGGTAACGTACCCGGTTTGCGTGCTTCTATCCAACTCTTGCCCAACGATGTGGAAGCGCATGTCGACGATGTCCACGATTTGAAATAAAGCCACGGCTCACGCCACAAAGGCATGGGCTGATAATCCAGCCATGTCTGCATCCTTCCAAGCACTTTCTCTTTCTCCCGACACACTCCACAACCTTGATCAACTCGGCTACACCGAGATGACCGCGATCCAAGCAGCAAGCCTGCCTCTGGCGCTGGCAGGCCAAGACCTGGTTGCCCAAGCCAGCACCGGCAGCGGCAAGACCGCTGCCTATGGTTTGCCACTGGTGGAAAAACTCACTGCCAACTTCCACGCGGTGCAAGGCCTGGTGATCTGCCCCACACGCGAGTTGGCCGACCAAGTCACCACAGAGCTTCGGCGTCTTGCCAGGGCAAGGGCCAACATCAAAGTCGTCACTTTGTGCGGCGGTGTCGCCTTGCGTGGTCAAGAGCAAAGCCTGCAACACGGCGCGCATCTGGTGGTCGGCACGCCAGGGCGTCTCTTGGACCATTCAGCACGCGGCAACCTGCGCTTGGACTCGGTCAAAACCTTGGTGCTCGATGAGGCCGACCGCATGCTGGACATGGGCTTTTTCGAGGATATGAAGCAGCTCATAGCGCAGTGCCCTGCGCAGCGTCAAACGCTGTTGTTTTCGGCCACTTACCCCGAGGGCATTGCCAAGCTGTCGGCTCAGTTCATGCGCGACCCCCAGACCGTGAAAGTGCAAACTGTGCATGCGGCCGACAAAATCCGCCAGGTGTTTTTCGAGGTGCGTGAAGACCAGCGTTTGCATGCGGTGTCTTTGCTGCTCAACCACTTTCGCCCTGAGTCAACGATTGCGTTTTGCAACACCAAGCAGCAATGCCGTGAGCTCTTGGCGGTGCTGCAAGCCCAGGGCTTTGATGCGTTGGCCTTGTATGGCGAGCTGGAGCAACGCGAGCGCGACCAGGTGCTGGTGCAGTTTGCCCACCGCAGTTGCTCGGTTTTGGTGGCCACCGACCTGGCCGCGCGTGGCTTGGACATCAGCCAGTTGAACGCGGTGATCAACGTGGATGTCACCCCCGACGCCGAATTGCACATCCACCGCATTGGCCGCACCGGTCGAGCCGACGCCCAGGGCTTGGCGCTGACTTTGGCCAGTTTGGACGAGATGGGCGCGGTGGGTCGTATCGAGGTCTTGCAAGGCCAAGAATCGCTGTGGGCGAAGTTGTCGGAGTTGAGCCCTGCTGCGGGCGACAGGCTGCAAGCTCCGATGCGCACCTTACAAATCGTGGGTGGGCGCAAAGAAAAAATACGCGCTGGTGATGTGCTCGGAGCCATGACCGGCGAAGCTGGCTTCAAGGCCGAACAAATTGGCAAGATCAATGTCAACGAGTTCTCCACTTATGTGGCGGTTGACCGCGCCATTGCAGACACTGCGGTTGAGCGCTTGTCGCAGGGGAGAATCAAAGGCAAAACCGTGCGCGTGCGTTTGCTCGATGGTCTGACAGATCAGCGGTAAGGATTGGCCAAGCCCAAACCAGCCAAGATCTCGACCTCGCGCGCTTCCATGGCGTGTGCCTCTTTCAAAGAAGTCTCATGGTCCCAGCCTTGGGCATGCAAGCAGCCGTGCACCAGCAAATGGGCGTAATGCGCGGCCAAGGTTTTGCCCTGTGCTTTGGCCTCCTCAGCGACCACGGGGGCGCACAGCACCAGATCGGCCAGCACGCGGGGAGATTGCGCATAGTCAAAGGTCAAGACATTGGTGGCGTATGCTTTTTGTCGGTAATTGGCGTTCAAAGCCCGGCCTTCCTCCACACCCACAATGCGCACCGTGATTTCCGCATCTGACACCAAGGCGTGACGCAAACAGCGTGCGACCCCATGCCTGGGCAAAGCTGAGCGGTGTCTGGCGGCATAGGGGATGTCGGCAAACTGCAGCGACAACTGAAGTTGGGGCAGGGCCAGGCGCATCAACCTGCCTTGCGTTGCTTGTCGTAGGCATCGACGATGCGGGCCACCAGGGGATGGCGCACCACGTCTTTGCTGGTGAAGTGGGTCATGGCGATGCCTGGGACGCGACGTAACACCCGCTCTGCATCCACCAAGCCACTGGGGTTGCCTTTGGGCAAGTCAATTTGGCTCACATCACCTGTGATGACCGCTTTGGCACTAAAACCGATGCGGGTGAGGAACATCTTCATTTGCTCAGGCGTGGTGTTTTGCGCCTCGTCCAAGATGATGAATGCATTGTTCAAGGTGCGCCCACGCATGAAAGCCAAGGGCGCGATTTCCAAGGCACTGCGCTCAAACGCTTTTTGGACCTTGTCAAACCCCATCAATTCGTACAAGGCGTCGTACAGCGGACGCAAATAAGGATCGACCTTTTGACCCAAGTCGCCTGGCAAGAAACCCAGCTTTTCGCCGGCTTCTACCGCGGGTCGGGTCAGGATGATGCGCTGTACCGCGCTGCGCTCCAACGCATCCACCGCGCTGGCGACAGCCAAATAGGTTTTGCCCGTGCCCGCTGGGCCAATACCAAAGGTGATGTCGTGTTGGGCAATGTTGTCCAGGTAGATGCCTTGTGTGGTGGTGCGAGCGCGCACATCGTTGCGGCGTGTCGACAGCGACACGCTGCCATCCTCACGCACAGGCATGTGCTCGTCACCCGCCAACATCAGTTGCACCTGTTCTTTGGGGATCGGTTTACCAGCGCGCTCGTACATGGCTTGAAGCATTTCCAAAGCCCGTTCGGCTTGTGCTTTGGGCCCGTCGATTTTGAATTTTTCGTGGCTGTGCCCGATCTTGACTTCAAGCGCCTGTTCGAGGGTGCGCAGGTGCTCATCCAAGGCACCGCAGAGGTGGCCCAAACGGGTGTTGTTGGCAGGGGAAAAGGTGTGGCGAATTATCAAGTTGTAAAGCATAACCCAAGGGGCCAAACAGCTCGCATTTGCTGATCGGCTTTCGCCCTGATAATCGGAGCCTACACAAGCTAACCCACATGATTGGCAAACTCAGCGGCATCCTGATTGAAAAAACTCCCCCGCAGGTGTTGGTGGACTGCCAAGGCGTGGGCTATGAAGTTGATGTGCCGATGAGCACCTTCTACAACTTGCCTGCAGTTGGCGCACCGGTCAGTTTGCTTACGCATTTCGTGGTGCGTGAAGACGCCCAGATTTTGTTTGGCTTTGCCAGCGTTGAAGAACGTACCGCGTTTCGGTTGTTGATCAAAATCTCAGGCGTCGGTCCGCGCATGGCCTTGGGCCTGCTCAGTGGTTTGAGTGTGGCCGAGTTGGCTCAGGCCATCACCTTGCAAGAGGCCGGCCGGCTGGTGAAAATTCCAGGCATTGGCAAAAAAACCGCCGAGCGTTTGCTCTTGGAGCTCAAAGGCAAAATGGGCAGCGACTTGGGATCGAGTCCGACTGCACCGATCCACAATGCACAAAACGACATCATGCAAGCCCTGATGAGCTTGGGCTATTCGGAAAAAGAAGCCTCGGCTGCTTTCAAACAATTGCCCGCAGACATGGGTGTGAGTGAAGGCATCAAGCAAGCACTTAAAGCGTTGGCAAACTGAGCATGAGCATTCAAACCGACGATTTCGCCCCAGCGCCGCGCATGGTGTCTGCCGCCCCGGTCAGTCCGCGCGAAGAGGCGATTGAGCGTGCCCTGCGCCCCAAGTTGCTGCAAGAGTATGTGGGCCAAGCCAAGGTGCGTGAGCAGTTGGAAATTTTCATTGGTGCAGCGCGCAACCGTGATGAAGCCTTGGACCATGTGCTGCTGTTTGGCCCGCCCGGTTTGGGTAAAACCACCCTCAGTCACATCATTGCCCAAGAGTTGGGTGTGAATCTGCGGCAAACCAGTGGGCCTGTGTTGGAAAAGCCCAAAGACCTGGCAGCGCTGTTGACCAACTTGGAAAAAAACGATGTGCTGTTCATTGATGAAATCCACCGGCTCTCGCCGGTGGTGGAAGAAATTTTGTACCCCGCGCTCGAGGACTACCAGATCGACATCATGATCGGCGAGGGACCGGCTGCGCGCAGCATCAAGCTCGATTTGCAACCGTTCACCTTGGTGGGGGCCACCACCCGCGCAGGCATGTTGACCAACCCGCTGCGTGACCGCTTTGGCATCGTGGCGCGTTTGGAGTTCTACAGCGCCGAGGAGTTACAGCGCATTGTGATGCGCAGTGGTGGATTGCTCAAAGCGCAACTCGATGAACAAGGCGGCTTTGAAATCGCCCGTCGCTCGCGCGGCACGCCGCGCATCGCCAATCGCTTGCTGCGGCGGGTACGCGACTATGCCGAGGTCAAGGCCGATGGGCGCATCTCCCAAGCCGTGGCGCAGGCCGCTTTGGCCATGCTCGATGTGGATCCGCAGGGCTTTGACCTGATGGACCGCAAATTGTTGGAAGCCGTGATCCACCGCTTTGATGGGGGCCCCGTTGGCTTGGACAACATCGCCGCCAGCATCGGCGAAGAGCGCGACACGATCGAAGATGTGATCGAGCCGTTTTTGATTCAGCAGGGATTTTTACAGCGCACGCCGCGTGGGCGCATCGCCACCTTGGCTGCTTACAAACACCTGGGTGTGTTGCCGCCGGCCAGCGCAGGCGGTTTGTTTGCGGACCATTCGGCTTAAAGCTCAGGTACCGGTTTCCTCACGGGCATCGACCAAATGCTGCTCATCAGCCCAGCCAATCAACTGCATGCCATCGGACGTCCACAGCAAACGGTTGATGGCTGTGTTGCGCATTCCCCAGGTGCGGGGGGCTTGCAGGTCTTGGCGTGTGGCCAAGCGGTACAAGATATCGAGCACACCACCGTGGGTGACGCAGACAATTTGCTGGCCCATGTGTCGCGCAGCGATCTCGTTCAGACAGGTGTGGATGCGCTCAGACAGCATGAGCAGGTTTTCACCGCCGCCAGCAGGTGTCCATGCAGGCAGGCGTTGCTTCCATAGCAAAGCGTCATGCGGATGCTGGCTTTCGATTTCCTGCCAGGTTTTCCCTTGAAACTGCCCCAAATGGCGCTCTCTCAATGCCGGGTGTGTGGCGATTGGCAAGCCATGCGCATGGGCAATCGCTTGGGCGGTGGTCATGGCACGCGACAGGTCACTGGCGTACACCGCATCAATCGATTCATCCTTTAAGGCCTGGGCCACTTGATCGGCTTGCCACAGGCCTTGTGCGTTCAAGGGGATATCGGTGTGTCCTTGAATGCGGGTCTCGACATTCCAGTCCGTTTCACCGTGGCGTATGGCCAAAATTCGAGTCGCTTGCATGGTGTTTAGTGTAATGAACTCAAAATAGTGCAAAATAGCACGATCGTTCTTTTTTAACCCAGTGCCGGAACCCATGACTGAATCTGCCGATGAACCCGATCACAGGCTTTTGCGCCAGCGCGTCATGCACAAAGGTCAACAAACCAAAACAGCGATTGTCGATGCCGCGCTGGGTCTGGCCACCCAAATCGGTTTGGAGGGCCTGAGCATTGGTGCCCTCTCTGAGGTGATGCAAATGAGCAAGTCGGGGGTGTTTGCCCATTTTGGCTCCCGGGAAGAACTCCAAATATCCGTGATCAGGCAATACCACCAACGTTTTGAGCAGGAGGTGTTTGAGCCTGCGATGCAAGCCCCTCGAGGCTTGCCGCGTTTGAAAGCCTTGTTTGCCAATTGGATGCAGCGCACCAGCGCAGAAATCGATTCTGGATGCCTCTACATCAGCGGGGCCGCAGACTTCGATGACCGACCAGGCCCGGTTCGCGACGCCTTGGCCAGTTCGGTCAAAACCTGGTTGACCGCGGTTCAACGCGCGGTGGTGAAAGCCAAAGAGGAAAACCATTTGTCTGCCGATACCGATGCGTCACAAATGTCATTTGAAATACATGGCCTGATCTTGGCACTGCATTACGAAGCCCGTTTTTTGAGAACCTCTAAAAGTCTGCTGCATGCCAAAAAAGGCTTTCAACACATTTTGTTGCGCAACGGCGCGAAACCCAACCAGACATAAGGAAACACCATGCCCATCTACACCCCGCCACTGAGAGACATGCAATTTGTCATGAATGAATTGCTGCATGTGCCACAAGTGCTCCAGGCATTGCCAGCCCATGCAGAGACCGATGCCGACACCATCGCTGCCGTGCTGGAAGAAGGTGGCAAGTTTGCAGCGGAAATCTTGTTTCCCCTGAACGCCGTTGGTGACCAAGAAGGCTGTGTCTTGAACCCGCAAAGCCATGAAGTCACCACCCCCACTGGCTTCAAAAAAGCCTATGCCCAATTCGCAGAGGGTGGTTGGACTGCCTTGAGCTGCGACCCCGCTTACGGTGGTCAAGGGCTGCCATTGGTGGTGAACCAGTGCTTTTACGAAATGCTCAACAGCGCCAATCAAGCCTGGACCATGTACCCAGGCCTCACCCATGGCGCCTATGAATGCTTGCATGCCCACGGTTCCGAGGCGCAAAAGCGGATGTACCTGCCCAAGATCACCAGCGGTGAATGGACCGGCACCATGTGCTTGACCGAAGCGCATTGCGGCACCGACTTGGGTCTGCTCAAAACCAAGGCGGAGCCGCAAGCCGATGGCAATTTCTTGATCACGGGTAACAAAATTTTCATCAGTGCGGGTGAGCACGACTTGGTCTCCAATATTGTTCACTTGGTATTGGCGCGTTTGCCAGATGCGCCCGCAGGCAGCAAGGGCATCAGTTTGTTTGTGGTACCCAAATTCATCGTCAATGAAGACGGTAGTTTGGGTCCGCGCAATGGTATTTACTGCGGTGGCCTTGAGCACAAAATGGGCATCCATGGCAACGCCACCTGCCAAATGGTGCTCGACCAAGCCGTGGGTAGCTTGGTGGGGCAACCCAACAAAGGCTTGGCAGCCATGTTTGTGATGATGAATGCAGCACGCATTGGCGTGGGCATGCAGTCGCTGGGATTGACCGAAGTGGCTTACCAAAATGCCTTGGCCTATGCCAAAGATCGTCAGCAGTCGCGCAGTTTGTCCGGTGTCAAAAGCCCAGACAAGCCGGCAGACAGCATCTTGGTGCATCCGGATGTGCGCAAAATGCTGCTCACCGCCAAAGCCTATGCCGAGGGTGGTCGTGCTCTGAGTTTGTATTGCGCCTTGTTGCTTGACCAAGAACTGAACCACCCGGATCAGCTGGTGCGTCAAGAGGCGGCTGAATTGGTGGCATTGCTCACCCCGATCGTCAAAGCCTTCATCACCGACAACGGTTGGTTAGCGACCTCGGGTTGTTTGCAGGTCCTGGGGGGGCACGGCTTCATCCGCGAGTGGGGCATGGAGCAGTATGTGCGCGATGCACGCATCAACATGATTTACGAGGGCACCAACACCATCCAAAGCCTGGACTTGCTTGGCCGCAAAGTGTTGGGCAACCAAGGGGCGAGTTTGAAAAAATTTGGCAAGCTGATTACCGATTTGGTCGCCGCTGAGACCGGTAACGAAGACATGGCCCCCTTCATTCAGCCGCTGGCCAAACTGGGTCAGCAAATGACCCAATTCACAGGCGAAATCGGCATGAAGGCACTGAGCAATGCCGACGAAGTGGGCGCAGCCTCAGTGGACTATTTACGGGTCACCGGGCACCTGGTGTTTGGCTATTTTTGGGCACGCATGGCGCAAGTGGCCCTACAAGAAATCGCCAAGGGCAACACAGACCCGTTTTACAAAGCCAAGATTCAAACAGCGCGTTTTTACTTTGCCAAGCTGTTGCCTGAGACAGTGTCCTTGATGCAAACTGCCCGGGCAGGCAGTGATGTGTTGATGGACACTGCCGATGTTTTTGCTTGATTCAACTCAACCTAGGAGACATGACATGAAAACCATTTTGACAGCTGCACTGACTTTGTGGGCCGCTGCGGCCTGGGCGCAAATGACGCCAGTGGGCACCTGGCACACGATTGACGACGAAACCAAAAAACCCAGGGGTGAAGTCACGATCACTGACAACAATGGTGTGCTCACCGGTGTGGTTGGGCGCTCGTTGGTCGATGATCCCAAAGCCAAAACGATTTGCGATTTGTGCAAAGATGACCGCAAAGACCAGCCGATCGTGGGCATGGAATTCATCCGTGGTGTCAAGCAAGAGGGCACCAAAAATATCTGGGGCGGTGGCGGCAAAATCCTCGATCCCGGCAACGGCAAGGTCTACACAGTGGAAATGGAACCGATCGAAGGCGGCAAAAAAATGAAAGTCCGCGGTTATATTGCGCTGCTCTACCGTACCCAAATTTGGTTGCGTGTAGACCCAGCCAATTAAGGATGCTGTGATGTCACATATTTTGCACAACGAAGAACAAGGCGTTTTGACCTTGACCCTCAACCGAGTGGACAAAAAAAACTCACTGACGGCTGCTATGTACGCCAAATTGGCTGATGCGTTGGACCAAGCCACTGCCAATCCAGCCATCAAAGTGGTGGTGATTCAAGGCCATGAAACTGTGTTCAGTGCAGGCAATGACATCGCTGATTTTTTGCAACAACCCCCCGCCAATGAAGACTCGGCTGTGTTTCGTTTTCTGCGGGGTATCACGGTTTTCTCCAAGCCTTTGCTGGCGGTCGTGTGTGGCCCGGCCGTTGGGGTGGGCACCACCATGCTGTTCCATTGCGACTTGGTGTATGCGGGTGACAACGCGGCTTTTTCCATGCCGTTTGTCAACCTTGGCTTATGCCCAGAAGCGGGTTCGAGCTTGTTGGCCCCCGAGCTCATGGGTTACCACCGCGCTGCCGAAGCCTTGTTGATGGGTGAGCCGTTCATGGTCGAAGACGCCTTGGAGATGGGCTTGGTCAGCCGCGTCTTGCCGCCCACCGAGGCCAATGCTTATGCGCACCAACAGGCACTCAAAATCGCCACCAAACCCCTCACTTCATTGATGGAAACCAAGCGATTGATGAAGTCGGGCAAAACAGACAAAGTGTTGGCGCGTATCCATGAAGAAGCCGTGACATTTGGGCGGATGCTCAAAGAACCAGCAGCCATCGAAGCGTTCAGCGCTTTCATGGAAAAGCGCATGCCGGTTTATTGAGCGCTGGGGACGCGCCGCTTGATCGCCTCTGGCCTGCCATTGGAGTCAATCGCCACGTAAGTGATATTGGCCTGGGTGACTTTCAGGTAATGGCCCTGCATGCTGAACCGCTCGGCAAACACCTCTACGTTCACCGTGATCGAGGTGTTGCCAATGCGCTGTATCTTGCTGAAAAAACTCAGTATGTCACCCACCTTGACCGGTTGCTTGAAGACAAACTCGTTCACGGCCACGGTGGCGATGCGGCTGTTGACATAGCGCGCTGGCAAGACCGCGCCCGCCAAGTCCACCTGAGCCATCACCCAGCCACCAAAAATATCACCGTTGGCATTGCAGTCAGCAGGCATGGGAATGACTTTGAGCACCAGTTCCGCATCCGTTGGCAGGGTGGTCGAGGTGGTTAGAGAGTTGGTCGGTGTGGTCACAGGCACAATCCGTGTTGTTGAATCCAACCCCTATTGTGCGACATGCGTCATACCGGCTCCAGCTTTCCCCGACTACCCAGCCAACCTGTCACGGTGAATACCGAATCGGACTGGGGGACTTTGAAGCGTTTGTTTCCCTATTTGTGGGAATACAAATGGCGCGTGATGGCTGCGCTGTCTTTCATGGTCGGTGCCAAGCTGTCTAATGTCGGTGTCCCGTTGTTGCTCAAGGACCTGATCGACAGCATGACGCCCCAACCCAGCATGGCACAGGCGATGTTGGTGGTGCCGGTGGCTCTGCTCATAGCCTACGGCTTGCTGCGTCTTTCATCCTCTGCTTTCACCGAGTTTCGTGAACTGGTGTTCGCCGAGGCCACGCAAGGCGCTGCACGCAAAATTGCATTGCAAACCTTTGAGCACCTGCACCGACTGAGTTTGCGATTTCACCTAGAGCGCCAAACAGGTGGCATGAGCCGTGATATTGAGCGGGGTGTGCGTGGCATCGAATCGCTGATTGCCTATTCTCTCTACAGCATCGTGCCCACCTTGATTGAAGTGGTCTTGGTTTTGACCATTTTGGGGGTGAAATTTGACAAGTGGTATGCCATCATCACCTTGGCTGCGTTGGCTACTTACATCTACTTCACGGTGACGGTGACCGAGTGGCGCACCCAATTTCGAAAAGAGGTAAATGAGTTCGATTCGAGTGCCCACAGTCGGGCCATTGACTCCTTGTTGAACTACGAAACCGTGAAATATTTTGGCAATGAGGGGTTTGAGGCAAAACGCTACGACGTGAATTTGAACAAACTGCGCAAGGCGCGGATCCGAGCGCAAAACTCTTTGAGCGCCTTGAACATTGGTCAACAACTCATCATCGCGGTTGCCTTGGTGGGCATGTTGTGGCGTGCCACCCAAGGCGTGGTCGATGGCCGCATGACGCTTGGAGACTTGGTCATGATCAACGCCTTCATGATTCAGTTGTACATCCCGCTCAACTTCTTGGGCGTGATTTACCGCGAGATCAAGCAAAGCCTCACCGATTTGGAGAGCATGTTTAAGCTGCTTGAAAAACAGCGCGAAGTGGCGGATCTGCAAACCGCTGAGCCACTTCAATTGCAGCATTCACCCGAGCTCCGATTTGACAATGTGTTTTTTGCCTATGAACCAGACCGGCCGATACTGAATGGCATCAGTTTGACAGTTCCACCAGGCAAGACGGTTGCTGTCGTTGGCGCCTCTGGCGCGGGCAAATCCACCTTGGCCAGGCTTTTGTTCAGGTTTTACGATGTGCAGCAAGGCGGTATCTATATTGACGGTATAGAGCTCAGGCAGTTGACCCAAGACTCGGTGCGAGCAGCGATCGGTATCGTGCCGCAAGACACGGTGTTGTTCAATGACACGGTCTACTACAACATCGCCTATGGCAACACCCAAGCTTCTCGAGAGCAGGTTGAAGAGGCTGCCCGCGCAGCCCGTATCCATGACTTCATCGCGTCAACACCTCAGGGCTATGAAACCATGGTGGGCGAGCGAGGCTTGAAACTCTCAGGCGGGGAGAAGCAGCGGGTAGCCATTGCCCGAACATTGTTGAAAAACCCGTCCATCTTGATTTTTGACGAAGCCACCTCGGCCTTGGACAGCAGCAATGAGCGTGCGATCCAAGCAGAGCTTCGCGATGCGGCTCAAAACAAAACCACCTTGGTGATTGCGCACCGGCTTTCCACCGTGGTGGATGCGCATGAAATCGTGGTGATGGATGCTGGCCAGGTGATCGAGCGCGGCACGCACCTGGACTTGCTGGCCGCCAATGGCCGCTATGCCCACATGTGGTTACTGCAGCAAAGCCAAGAAGACGAGACTTAAGGCAAGTCAACCTCTTCTGTGTCAAGGCTGCTGACGTGCGGACCGACTTGGCCCAAGCGAGATTTGAGCGATTGGGGCTCGCCAGATAAAACAGCCGCATACATGGTGGTGTTGGCCAATACCTTTTTCACATAGTCTCGGGTTTCCGTGAAGGGAATGCACTCAGCCCAGATGGCGCCTTCGAGTACCGGGCCGTTGCGCCATTTGCGGGGGCGGCTCGGGCCAGCGTTGTAGGCGGCGGCGGCCATCGGCATCGAACCTTGAAAATTGTCCAGCACCATTTTCAAGTAACTGGTTCCGATGGCGATGTTGGTGTCACGCTGGTTGAGTTGTTCGATTTGAAACTGCCGCTGACCCGTTTTTTTGGCCACCCACCGGGCGGTCGTTGGCATGACCTGCATCAGTCCTGTGGCACCGACGGAAGAGCGTGCATCCATGACAAAGCGGCTTTCTTGGCGAATCAACCCATAGACAAAAGCGGCCTCCAGACCGATCTCCTTGGTTCGGTCAAGCACCTGGGTCTTGAAAGGCGTGGGATAGCGTTGTGCAACATCCATCGGCGTGCTGCGCTCGCTGGTGTTGATGCAACGGTCCCAAATGGCTTGTTCGCAAGCCCACTGGGCCGCGGCCAATTTTTCGCGTTCAGCCATGCGCCCTTTCTTGCCCATGCCGTCAACCAGACCGGTGCCGTAATTCCATTCGCGCACGCCATCTGCTCGCAAACCAATCCGAATGGCGTGCATGGCGCGCTGCAAACTTGGGTTGCTTTTCACGGCCATCATTTCCTGGACCTTGGGTGATGGGGGCCCTGCCGGGGCAGAGATTTTCCGGCCCAGTTCTTCTTCGGCCAGTTGCTCGTAAAACCCTTGCGGACCTGCAATGGCTTGCAAGGCTGTCAGGGCGCCCGAACTCAGGGGGCTGCCTTTGGGCTGTTTGGCCATATCCGCGCGTGCCAGCCAATACACCCAAGCCGGGTCTTTTTGCGCTGCAGGGCTCATGCTTTTGATCGCTGATTCAACGGTATGCCACTGCGGGCTGCTGTCTGCGCGCAAAGCGGACCGCACTTTCCAAGCGAGCATCTCGTCGGTGAGTTGGGCATCCGGACCTGCCAGGCCAAAATAGGTCAGCGCCTGCTGGTCCAATTGCAGTGCTGCTTGGCGGCCGATCACGCCCCAGAGCCATTGTTTTTGTTCGGTTTGGAGTTTCTGGCCGGTCGGCCCCTGGATCAGTTTGGCTGCGGCTTCATGCTCAGTGGCGGCCAACCTCACCAACCCGAGGGTGATCCATTCCGAGCTTTCTTTGCCAAGCTTGGGCGCGAGCGTATTTAAAAACCGTACCGGGTTGGCTATCAGGTCATCCACCCCCTTTAAGCTGTGTTCAGACACGATGCGCAAAGCATCCTTGGCCGCTTGCTTGCGGTTGAGTTCCACCATCAAGCGGCTTTTACGCCAAATCTCTAGAGAGGGGACACGTTTGGATAAAAACAGTTGTTCAACACCAAAAGTACAACCATCTTCTGCTTGACGCTGGGCCAACCAATTCGAACGGATCAAGGCCTCTTGCGCAGATGTGCCGGTGAGTTTCTTGTGACCGATGTCGATCCAATTGGCATAACACTCGACCTCCTTGTCATCATGCATCCGGTACAGGGCGTATTCGCGTTCGAACTGAGACCATTCTTGGCGTTGCCCAAGGACCAGTAGCCAATCATTGCGCAGGCGGTCTTCTTGGTAGGTGCCTGCATACCGGTTGAGAAAAGCCTTGACCTCAGCGTAAGAGGCGTCGCCCAACCGAACCCGCAACTCCCAATAGGCTGCCCAAGGTTCTAACAAATGGCCTTTGGCTTGGGGCAAGAGTTGGCTGAGTTTTTTCCGGTCGTTTTGCGCAAACGCATTGGCCATGTCTCGCAACACAACATCGGCTTTGTCCAAGTTGGCTGCAACCGCAGGGGTATCAGCATGTGCCGTCAACAAGCCACCACTCAGAAGAACTATCAGCCAGTTGCGGATCAATGATTCAAGCATGACACAATCGAGTTACTCAACAGTTGGCGATTCTCCCATGGACAAAAAAGCCCTTCGTGAAGAATTGATTCGTGTCAGATTGGATTTGCCAGACAGAGCGCAGCGCGCTGATCTCTTGCAAAGCGTGATGCGAATTTGGTTGTTTGATCGAAAGGATGCGGTGATCGGTGCGTATTGGCCGATCAAAGGTGAGTTTGATCCTTTGCCTGCCCTGCACCGTTGGAAAGAAGACGGTGAATTGCTGGACGAGCCTGAGTTGCGTCGCATTGGCTTGCCAGTGGTGGACAAACAAACCAAAACACTGCGGTTTCATGCCTGGTATCCGGGCTGCGACATGGAGGAAGACGCCTACCACATCCCCAAACCCAAGGACACAGAGGTGGTGGTTCCAACGCTCTTGTTTGTGCCTTGTGTGGGTTATGGGCCCGGCGGTTACCGACTGGGTTATGGCGGAGGTTTTTATGACCGCACTTTGGCGCAATTGCATCCCGCGCCTTTCACCGTTGGCCTGGGATTCACCAACGGGTTTTTGACTGACTTTTTGCCCGAAGCGCATGACGTACCGCTGGACGCTTTGCTCAACGAAAACGGTGTGGTCTGGCCAACCACCGGTTATTGACAACCAACCCATGTCAAAAGCATTTGCCGGCCTGCAAAGCTGATCTTCAGCTTGCTGGCTTAATCAGTTCACGCAGGTCCTGTTCATAGCCCTTGAGCACTTTCACAGCCTGCATGCGTTGCTCAGGCGTGGTGGTGTTGTGCAATTGCGCCGCGGCCTCGCAATTGAGGCGTTGGCGTTTTTTCAAGTAGGCCGCATAACCCGGTTCAGGCGTGTTCATGAGCCGTTCCATCCAAGCGTGGATCTGCTCGCGGGCTTGCGTGACATCGGGTTTGTCAATGGCGATGCGTTGCAATACCTGAACTGCATCGGCTTGTTGGCGCAATCGCTCTTGGTAGGTTTTGTCTGGATCGTAGCCTGAGTTGACTGCCAAATCCCGCAGTAAAAGACGTTGCTGCTTGCTCAATCTCCCATAAAAACGTTCTGCATTTTCTTGCCCTTTTTCCACCTGAACATCCGATTGCGCAGCCTGAGATTCACCCATTTTCCAATCTCGTCGCCAAGTTTGGTTGTTTTTATCCAATCGGTCTTTCAAATGCGTGAGTTGCTTGGGTGTCAGTGTCAACGCCAATTGCGCCATGGGCAGTTCCACCTGAGCGAGCAAAGGTGGCAGGCTGGCTCGCATGTCCTCAAACAGGTCGCAGGCTTGTTCGGCCTGAATATTTTGCGGGGCCAGGGTCTGCATACGTTGCAACCACAGGATGTACTGCGGCAGTTGTGTTTGTCGGTGCCAAGCCAACAGCGACTGCATGTCGGTTGATACCTTTTCCTCTTGCGCCGCATTCAGATCCAGGTGCGGGTTGACCCAGGTGAACATCAGCCAGCCAGGGGCGTTGTTGTAGCCGGTGACCACCAAGCTGCAGCCACTCAGGCCGACCACCAGGCTGAGCGCAACCAGTTTCCAATGGGGGGCAGTCTTGGCTGTCAGCTGACTGATAATGTCTGTCAATAAAGGAAGCAAACGCATGGACAGTGTGGATGTGGTGGTGATGGCAGCGGGCAAGGGTACCCGAATGAAGAGCAGTATGCCCAAAGTGCTTCACCAGATTGGCGGTAGGGCTTTGTTGCAACATGTGCTCGACACCGCTGCACAAATTCAAGCACGGCGAGTGGTGGTCATCACTGGCCATGGTGCAGAGCAGGTCGAGGCCGGATTGCAAGGAAAACCGCACTTGCAATGCGTGCGCCAAATACCCCAGCTGGGCACGGGACACGCCATGCAACAAGCGGTGCCGGTCTTGGCCGATGACGGGGTCACCTTGGTTTTGTCAGGCGATGTGCCCTTGATTCAGGCTGACACTTTGCAAGCCTTGTTAAGCCTGTGTGCTGCGAAGCATCTGGCCCTGCTCACCTTAGAAACACCCACCCCCATTGGTTATGGCCGTGTGGTGCGCAATGCCCAAGGGCAAGTGCAAGCGATCGTGGAAGAAAAAGACGCCACGCCTGCGCAACGTCAAATCACCCATATCTACAGCGGCATCATGGCCGTGCCCACCCGCTTGTTGCGCACATGGCTGGCACGTTTAGACAACCACAATGCGCAACAAGAGTACTACCTGACCGATGTGGTGAAGTTGGCGGTGGCCGATGGGACAGCTGTGGTGGCGCATGCCATCAGCCAGGCTTGGCAAGTTGAAGGTGTCAACAACCCGGTTCAGTTGGCTGCCTTGGAGCGGGCTTACCAACAGCTGCAAGCCGAGCAATTCATGATGGCGGGTGTGCGCTTGGCAGACCCCGCGCGTTTCGAGGTCCGCGGACAATTGACCTGCGGTCAAGATGTCGAGATCGATGTGAACTGCGTCTTTGAAGGCAAGGTGCACTTGGGCGATGGTGTGCGCATTGGCCCCAACTGCCTGATTGCCAATGCCCACATCGGTCCTGGCAGCATGGTTCAAGCGTTCACACACATCGATGGCGAGCAACAACCCGTGACTGTGGGCAAAGATGCCCGCATCGGTCCGTTTGCCCGGCTGCGTCCTGGCGCAGCACTGGGTGACGAGGTGCACATTGGTAACTTTGTGGAAGTGAAAAACTCGACCATGGCCCATGGCTCAAAAGCCAACCACTTGGCCTACTTGGGAGACGCCACGGTGGGCGAGCGGGTCAATTACGGCGCCGGCAGCATCACCGCCAACTATGACGGGGCCAACAAACACCGCACGGTGATCGAAGCCGATGTGCATGTGGGCAGCAACAGTGTGTTGGTCGCGCCGGTCACCATCGGCGCGGGTGGCACGATCGGTGGGGGCTCCACCATCACCAAAGACACCGCGCCAGGTGCGCTGACGGTCGCCCGTGGCAAACAGACCAGCATCACCAATTGGGCACGCCCGGTCAAATCCAAAAAATAAAGGACGGTCTCTATGTGCGGTATTGTGGGCGCGGTTTCATCGCAAAACATCGTTCCTGTCTTGGTGCAGGGCTTGCAAAGGCTGGAATACAGAGGCTATGACTCGTGTGGCGTGGCTGTCAACAGCACGCAAGCGCAAATGGATCAAGTGCCCGGATTGCAGCGTGCCCGCAGCACCGACCGAGTGGCTGAATTGATCGCGCAGGTGAACGACCCGACAGCAGGTTTGCAAGGCTTCACGGGCATCGCCCACACCCGCTGGGCCACGCATGGCGCACCTGCTGTGCACAACGCGCATCCGCATTTCAGCCGAGACCGCATCGGCTTGGTGCACAACGGCATCATTGAAAACCATGAAGAACTGCGTACCCAGTTGCAGGCCAAGGGCTATGTGTTTGTCAGCCAAACCGATACCGAGGTGATGGCGCACTTGATCGATTCACTCTACCAAGGCGATGTGTTGCAAGCCGTTTTCCAGGCCACCCAAGAACTGCAAGGCGCCTATGCTATTGCGGTCATGGCCAAGGACGAGCCACACCGGGTGATCGGCGCCCGAGCAGGCTCACCGCTGATTTTGGGCTTGGGCCAAGGCGAAAACTTTTTGGCCAGCGATGCCATGGCCTTGGCGGGTGTGACCAATCAAATCGTTTATCTCGCAGAAGGTGATGTGGTGGATATACAAGCAGGCAGCCACCAGGTGTTTGATGCCCAACACCAAGCGGTGCAACGTGAAGTGCTGACCGTGCATGCCCACAGCGGGGCTGCCGAGTTGGGTCCTTACAGCCACTACATGCAAAAAGAAATCTTCGAGCAGCCGCGAGCGATTGCCGATACGTTGGAGGGCATCGAAGGCATCGTCCCCGAGCTGTTCGACAACCCTGCACATCTTTCACCAGGCTTGGCGCAAAAGGTCATGACAGAGGTGGATTCAGTGCTGATTTTGGCCTGTGGCACCAGCTATTACAGTGGTTGCGTGGCCAAAAATTGGATAGAACGGATCGCCCAATTGCCCTGCCATGTGGAAGTCGCCAGCGAATACCGTTACCGTGATTCCGTGCCCAACCCGCGCAGCCTGGTGGTCACCATCAGCCAATCGGGTGAAACCGCAGACACCTTGGCCGCATTGCGTCATGCCCAATCATTGGGCATGCAACACACGCTGACCGTTTGCAATGTGTCGACCTCGGCCATGGTGCGTGAATGCACCTTGGCCTACATCACCCGCGCAGGCGTGGAAATTGGCGTGGCGTCGACCAAGGCATTCACCACCCAATTGGCCGGTTTGTTTTTGCTGACACTTGCGCTGGCCAAAGCCAAAGGCCGCCTGAACGCCGCTGATGAGGCGCAACACCTCAAAGCCATGCGGCATTTGCCCGTGGCCTTGCAAAGTGTGTTGGCCTTGGAGCCCCAAATGATTGCCTGGGCGCAAGACTTTGCCAGCAAAGAAAACGCCTTGTTCTTGGGCCGTGGCTTGCACTACCCGATCGCTTTGGAAGGGGCGTTGAAGCTCAAAGAGATCAGTTACATCCATGCCGAGGCCTACCCAGCGGGCGAGCTCAAACACGGCCCGCTGGCGCTGGTAACGAGTGCCATGCCGGTGGTGACCGTCGCCCCCAACGACACCTTGCTTGAAAAACTCAAAAGCAATTTGCAAGAGGTGCGCGCACGCGGAGGCGTGTTGTATGTGCTGGCCGATGCCGACACCCGCATCAACTCCAGCGAAGGCGTGCATGTGGTCCGCATGCCCGAGCATTACGGTGATTTGTCACCCTTGCTGCATGTGGTGCCCCTGCAATTGCTGGCCTACCACACTGCCTGTGCCCGTGGCACGGATGTGG
>Ga0247833_1000554_pt1 | contig 67567 bp, 63 predicted proteins | sample LaCruzMarch2015__7_FD_187117 | JGI IMG/M metagenome (GOLD analysis project Ga0247833, IMG submission 187117) | Freshwater microbial communities from meromictic Lake La Cruz, Castile-La Mancha, Spain - LaCruzMarch2015_8m | ecosystem: Environmental > Aquatic > Freshwater > Lake | place: Spain...
ACCAAGGCCAACTTGTGACCCTGAGGCACCTTGTCGCGCAAAACCAGCCCATGAGCCACGCCTTCAGGCATGAGCGTGCCTGCAGGCAAGCCACCGTCATTGGCGATGATGGCCACGTTGTCATCTGGGTGCATGCGGATAGCCAAGGGTCGGGCGTGGGTGGTCATGGTCAACTCAAAACGAGGATGCTTGCCCGTGAAATAGGGGTCGATGGTTGCCGGTGTCGTGACACCTCGGTTCAAGTTGAAGAGATTGGTGCATGGAGGACACCTTTCAGCTGGAGATGCGGTGGAGGCCTTCCCGCCAGGTCAACGCCTCGTCGGAAAGTGTGAAGCCCAAGCCTGGCCTATCCGGTAGCATCATCCGACCGTTTCGGATTTGGAGCCGCTCATTGAAGGCTGGCTCCAACCATTCGATGTGCTCCACCCATGCCTCGTGTGGATATGCACAACCCAGGTGGATATGGATTTCCATCACGAAATGCGGGGCAAGCTTGAGCCTGGCCAAATCGGAGATGGTGGCGATTTTCAGGAACGGAGTGATACCCCCAATGCGGGGCGCGTCGGCTTGCATGAAGGTCACCGAGCGGTGACGGACCAGTTCCGCGCACTCGGCAAGACTGCTGAGCATCTCACCGCTCGCGATGGGCGTGTCCAGCCGCTCTGAGAGCATGGCATGGCCGGCGTAATCGTAAGCACTCAGGGGCTCTTCCAACCAAACCAAACCCAATTCATCGAGTTGGCGTCCGGCCCGCAACGCAGTGGTGAAGTCCCACTGTTGGTTGGCATCTGCCATCATCGGCACGTCTTCGCCCACGTGTTCTCTGACCGCCCGCACGCGTGCGATGTCAAGCTTCAAATCAGGCTGCCCAACTTTCAGCTTGATGCCACCGAGGCCAAGAGCAAGCGACCGGTCAACATTGCGCAACACCTCGTCCAGTGAAGACGACAGATAACCGCCTGACGTGTTGTAGCAGGGCACATCGTTGCGGTGAGCACCGAGCAACTTGCCGATGGATTTTCCGGCACGCTTGGCTTTCAGGTCCCACAGGGCCACATCGAAGGCGGCAATGGCTTGCACGGTGACACCGGTACGCGCTACCGATGCGCCAAGCCATGCCATCTTCTCCCAAAGACGTCCAATGTCGTCCGGATCCTCACCGATCAGCTCCCCCGCAATGTCCTTGGCATGTGCCAGCATGGCATGCCCCCCCGCCCGCAGGGAGTAGCTGAAGCCGAAACCCTTCTCCCCGTGGCGGGTCTCAATTTCTGCGAGCAGAAGATCAACATGGGTCAGGGGTTTTTGACGTCCGGTCGATACCTTTGCATCGCTCACAGCTTGTGGCAACGGTACTCGACACAGCGAGACTTCAACGTGTTGGATAGGGTCTGTGTTCATAGGGTTTCGGATCGCGCTTGAGGACTTGTGGAGAGTCGTTCATGCTGAGTGGCTTGCGCAGGTCGGGTGCTGAGTTATTCAGCCTTGATGCCAGCGGCTTTGATCACATCGGCCCATTTCGCGACTTCGGCTTTCTGGTACTCGCCCAGTTCGGCAGGTGTCATGGTGGACGGCACCATGCCAAACCCTTTCAGTCGCGCTTGCAACTCGGGTGTGGCAACGATCTTCATGATCTCGGCGTGCAGTCGGTCGACAATGGGCTGCGGTGTCCCGGCGGGTGCGAACACGGCTTGCCAAGAACCCATGTCGAACCCGCGCTGGCCGGCCTCGGCGATGGTAGGCACCTCGGGCAGAGACTCCAGCCGCTTGGAACTGGTCACGACGATGGGGCGCAACCGTCCCGCCTGGATGTGTGGGCCCACCACCAGTGACGTGTCGAACATCATGTCGACTTGGTTACCGAGCAATGCCTGAACGGCAGGACCAGAGCCCCGGAAGGGAACGTGGGTGAACTTCACGCCCGTCTGATGAGCCAGCAATTCCATGGCCATGTGCGGGGAGGTGCCGATGCCTGCCGAAGCCGAAGTCATACCGCCGTTTTTGGCCTTGCTGGCGGCCAGAACCTCATTCAGTGTTTTGTGAGGACTGGACGCCGGGACGGCCAACACCAGCGGACCCGATCCCAGCATGGCAATGGGCGCGAAGGATTTCACCGGATCGTACCCAATGGGGTTGGTGTAAAGGCTGATGTTGATGGCGTGTGAGCTGATGGTGCCGCCCAGGATGGTGAAACCATCTGCAGGCGCACGGGAGACAGTGGCCGAGCCAACGCTACCACCGGCACCGGCTTTGTTGTCAATCACCACTTGGGTGCCCAGCGCAGTGGCCAGCGCTGGGGCAATCACGCGGGCCAACGTGTCGGTATTACCACCAGGCGCAAATGGCACCACGTAAGTGATGGGCTTGGCCGTTGGCCAGCCGCTCTGGGCCGAGGCGGGCTGGATGGCAAATGCTGTTGCGAGCAAGGCGGTGCCGGTGGCAAATGTTTTGCGAATCAGGGTGCGGCGTTGCATGGAGTGTCTCCTTGGGCTGGGTGGATGGGAAATTGGCGTGGTGGGCGAGAAAGCATTTTTAAAAACGCGGCTGCTCGCCAGTGAAGGCGGGCGCGTACTTGCGCATCTGGGCCAGGTCGTCGCGTTGGCGTATGGATGTGTTCAGGTAGTTGTCGTGCAGGCGCGCCAGGGCTTCACGGTCCAGCGTCACGCCCAGGCCGGGGGTGTGGGTCACCCGCAGGCTGCCGTCTTCGAAACTCATGCGGCCGCCCTGCACCACCTCGTCGTCCTGCCAGGGGAAGTGGGTGTCGCAGGCATAGGACAGCTGCGGCACCGAAGCGGCCAGGTGGGTCATCGCCATCAGACTAATGCCCAGGTGCGAGTTGGAGTGCATCGACAGGCCCAGGCCGAAGGTCTGGCACATCGTGGCCAGGCGTTGGGTGGCGCGCATACCGCCCCAGTAGTGGTGATCGGACAGCACGATCTTGACTGGGCAGCCCATCTCTACGTTGCGGCGGAATTCCTTCAGGTCGGTGACCACCATGTTGGTGGCCAGCGGCACCTCGCACTGCCGGGCGACCTCGGCCATGCCCTCCAGGCCCGGGGCAGGGTCTTCGTAGTACTCCAGTACGCCACGCAGTTGCTCAACCACCTTCAGGCTGGTGGCCACGGTCCAGTTGGCATTGGGGTCGATGCGCAGTGGCGCACCCGGAAACGCTTTGGCCAGCGCCAGCAGGGCTTGCACCTCTTGCTCAGGCGGCAAGGCTCCGGCCTTGAGCTTGATGCTTTTGAAACCGTAGGTCGCGATCATTTGGCGCGCTTGCGCCACTATCTGCTCGGGCGTGAGGCCCTCACCCCAAGGGTCTGCCGCATAAGGCTGGCCGATGTGCTCGGCGTACTTGAAGAACAGGTAGGCGCTGAAAGGCACCGCATCGCGTGCCGCACCACCCAGCAAATCCACGATCGGGGCACCGGCCAGCTGACCTTGCAAATCGAGCATGGCCACTTCAAAAGCGCTGATGACCTTGGCCACATTTTTGGACACATGGGTGCCGGGAGCGAGCGAGATTTGCTCACCCAAAAACTCAGATCCGGTTTGACCAGGGGACACCAAAGCGGCCACCCGGATTTCCATGGTGATCAAGTCCCAGGGCGACAAACCTTGCAAGGCCGGCGCTGCCTTGGCCAGCGCCTCCAGCATGGGCAAATCGCCATAGGTCTCGTTGATGCCAACGCGCCCACAGGCGGTTTCAATCTCAATGATGGAGCGCAGCGCCCATGGCTCGTGAATTCCCGCCGCGTTGAGCAGCGGCGGATCACGGAACGCAATGGGCGTGATGCGCACGTGGCGGATGGCAAGAGGCGTCACGAAGTTACAGTTCCTGGTTCATCAAAAAAGGGGCTCGGGTCTGCGCTGTTCTGCTACATTGGGATCTAGAGATTCATGTGATCAGTTGTCGTACAAGTAAATTATCAGAGTCACCATAAAAACTGGAATGCGTACTTACCCGATGAACACCCCGCAAGCCGCCCCAGAAAAACGCAAATCGCGCAGCCTGACCTTTGAACTGGTCGATCAGCTGAGCACCGAAATCCAGAATGGCACTTTGAGCAGTGGCCAAAAACTGCCCACCGAAGCGGCCATCATGGAACGCTTTGGCGTGAGCCGCACCGTGGTGCGCGAGGCGATATCCAAACTGCAAGCCGCAGCGCTGGTGGAGACGCGCCACGGCATTGGCACCTTTGTGCTGGAGCAATCGGAGTCCCCATCATTTCGCATCAACCCCAGCCAACTGAGCACCTTGCACGATGTGATCGCCCTGCTCGAATTGCGCATCAGCATCGAGACCGAAGCCGCCGCCCTGGCCGCTGTGCGGCGAAATGAAGCCAATCTGCGCGTCATGCAAGAGGCCATGGGTGCATTTTCGAGCGCCATCGAAGAAGGCCGTGACGCCATCGCGGCGGACTTTCAGTTTCACCATGAAATTGCCCGCGCCACCCAAAACAACCACTTCGCCGACATGATGAATTCGCTGGGTTCGCAGTCAATTCCGCGGGCTCGACTGGAGACCACGCCCATCATCGACGCAACCCGACTGGCCTATTTGCGACGCGTGCACCAGGAGCACGAAAACATCCTGAACGCCATTGCCGCACAAGACGCCGAGTCGGCCCGCGCCGCCATGCGCACCCATCTGTCCAACAGCCGCGACCGGCACAAAAAAGGCGCTTCCAGCCACCACTGAAGCTCGCGCCAAGGGTTAACACGCATCATCCGATACGGGTTTAAGTTGTACGATGTCTTTCGAATCAACAGACATTTCACCCATGCCTCAGTCTTCCTCCACCCCTGTCGTCACCCGCATGCAGGTGATCCCCGTGGCAGGCCACGACGGCATGCTGATGAACCTCAGCGGCGCGCACGGCCCGTTTTTCACCCGCAACATCGTCATACTGAACGATTCGGCAGGCCAGACGGGCGTGGGCGAAGTGCCCGGCGGCGAAAAAATCCGCCAGACCCTGGAAGACGCCCGCCCACTGGTCGAAGGCCAGCCGATTGGCCAGTACAACGCGGTGCTGCAAGCCATGCGCCATCAGTTTGCCGACCGCGACAGCGGGGGCCGAGGCCAACAGACCTTTGATCAGCGCACCACCATCCACGCCGTCACGGCCGTTGAAAGCGCCCTGCTCGATTTGCTGGGCCAGCACCTGAACGTGCCGGTGTGCGCCCTGCTGGGTGAGGGCCAACAACGCCAGCGCGTGCAAATGTTGGGCTATCTGTTTTATGTGGGCGACCGACAGCAAACCGACCTGCGCTACCGCAGCGAACCAGATCAGGCCGACAACTGGCTGCGCTTGCGCCACGAAAAAGCCATGACCGCCGACGCCGTGGTGCGCCTGGCCGAAGCGGCGCAAGCACGCTACGGCTTTCTGGACTTCAAGCTCAAAGGCGGCGTGCTGCGCGGCGAAGAAGAAGTCGAAGCCGTGGTGGCCCTGCACGAGCGCTTTCCCCAAGCGCGCATCACGCTCGACCCCAATGGCGGCTGGCTGCTCAAAGACGCGATCCGCCTGCTGCGCGACCACCGCAGCTCCATGGCCTATGCCGAAGACCCGTGCGGCGCAGAAGGCGTGTTCTCAGGCCGCGAAGTCATGGCCGAGTTCCGCCGCGCCACCGGCTTGCTGACCGCCACCAACATGGTCGCCACCGACTGGCGCGAGATGGCGCACAGCATCCAGCTGCAGTCGGTCGACATTCCGTTGGCCGACCCACATTTCTGGACGCTGCAAGGCTCGGTGCGTGTGGCGCAGCTGTGCCAAATGTACGACTTGACCTGGGGCTCGCACTCGAACAACCACTTCGACATTTCGCTGGCCATGTTCACCCAGTGTGCCGCTGCCGCGCCCGGCAAGGTCACCGCCATCGACACGCACTGGATCTGGCAAGACGGCCAGTTCCTCACCAAAGACCCGCTGCAAATCAAGAACGGTTATGTCGATGTGCCCGCCCAACCCGGCCTGGGCATCGAAGTGGACATGGACGCGGTGATGAAGGCCAACCAGCTTTACCAGCAGCACGGCTTGGGCGCACGCGATGACGCCATTGCCATGCAGTACCTGATCCCCGGCTGGAAGTTCAACAACAAGATGCCTTGCATGGTGCGCTGAAATCTCAGCCACCACACACCACCACCTTTGAGGAATCACACCATGGAAATGCCCGTCAACCATTTCAAACACGCCATCCAATCCGGTCAAAAGCAAATTGGCCTGTGGTCGCACCTGTGCAGCAACATCAGCACCGAAATCCTGGCGCACTGCGGCTTTGACTGGCTGCTGCTGGACATGGAGCATTCGCCCAACGACTTACCCGAAATATTGGCGCAGTTACAAGCCATGAAGGGCAGCCCAACCAATGCCATCGTGCGCCCACCGTGGAACGACATGGTGACCTTCAAGCGCTTGCTGGATGTGGGCGTGCAATCCCTGTTGGTGCCCTACATCCAAACCGAAGAAGAGGCGCAACAAGCGGTGTCTTACACCCGCTACCCGCCGCACGGCGTGCGCGGTTATGCAGGTGCGCCCCGCGCCAGCCACTATGGCCGCGTGAAGGGCTATGCCCAACACAGCAGCGAAGAAATTTGCCTGTTGCTGCAAGTCGAAACCGTGCTGGGCCTGCAAAACATCGAAGCCATTGCCAACGTGGACGGCGTGGACGGTGTGTTCATCGGCCCCGGTGACTTGTCGGCCGCTTTAGGCCACTTGGGCAACCCCAAGCACCCCGATGTGCTGAAAGTCATCGACGAGTCCATTGCGCGCATCCGGGCCTGTGGCAAAGCAGCCGGCATCCTCACGGGCGACGAAGCCCTGGCCAAACACTATGTCGAGCAAGGCTGCTTGTTTGTGGCCGTGGGCGCTGACCAAAACGTGTTGCGCGACAGCGCCACCGCCTTGGCGGGTCGTTTCAAATCCTGAATTTCAAAAACCACATGCTCAAAACACCCGCCTCCCCCATTCGATTTCCGCGCCTGCTCCTCACGGGTGCGGGTGGCAACCTGGGCAAAGAGCTTCGCCCCCGCCTGAAAGCCTATTGCGACGTGCTGCGCGTGAGCCACCGGCGTGAACTGGACCCAGCGGTTGCGGGCGAAGAGGTGCAACTTGCATCGCTTGAAGACAAAGACCAGATGATGGCCTTGCTCCAAGGCGTGAACGCGGTGGTGCACATGGGCGGCGTGTCCACCGAACAGCCCTGGGCGCCGATTTTGGCGGGCAACATTGTGGGCATGGTCAACCTGTACGAAGCCGCCCGTTTGCAAGGGGTCAAGCGCATCGTGTTTGCCAGCTCCAACCATGTGACGGGCTTTTACCGCCAAGACGAGGTGGTCAACACCCGCATGCCGCCCAAGCCCGATGGGTTTTATGGCCTGTCCAAAGCCTTTGGCGAAGACCTGGCCCAGCTGTATTGGGACCGCTGGGGCATCGAGACCGTGAGCCTGCGCATTGGCTCTTCTTATGCCGAACCCAAAGACCGTCGCATGCTGGCGACTTGGCTGAGCTTTGACGACCTGGAGCGCCTGGTCGTGTCTGCCCTGACCGCGCCCATCGTGGGCCACAGCATCATTTACGGCATGTCAGACAACCAGACCACCTGGTGGGACAACACCCACGCCAAACACCTTGGCTACCGCCCTCTGGATTCGTCCGACGTGTTCCGCCCTGCCGTGGAAGCACGCCAACAAAGCATCGACACACAAGACCCAGCCGCCATCTACCAGGGCGGCGCCTTTGTGAAAGCCACGCCCCACGGCTGAAGCAGGCCACAAGAAATTTCAATCGCACTGTCCCAAGTTTCACAAGCTGGCACTGCCCCAGCGGCTACGATGAGGTTCAGCTCTGCTTGATCAAAACCCAGGAGACCCCCTATGTCCGTGATCACCACCATCGAAGACCTGCGCGTTTTGGCCGAAAAGCGCGTGCCGCGCATGTTTTATGACTATGCAGACAGCGGCTCCTGGACCGAGAGCACCTACCGGGCCAACGAAAGCGATTTTCAAAAGATCAAGCTTCGCCAGCGCGTGGCGGTGAACATGGAAAACCGCAGCACCGCCAGCACCATGGTGGGCGAGAAAGTCGCCATGCCGGTGGCCATTGCGCCCACAGGCCTCACAGGCATGCAGCACGCCGATGGCGAAATCCTGGCAGCCCGAGCAGCCAAGAAATTTGGCGTGCCTTTCACCTTGTCCACCATGAGCATCTGCTCCATCGAAGACGTGGCCCAGCACGCCGGTGAAGGCTTTTGGTTTCAGCTGTACGTGATGAAAGACAGGGGCTTCATCGAGCGCCTGATTGACCGCGCCAAAGCCGCCCACTGCGGCGCGCTGGTGCTCACGCTGGACTTGCAAATTCTGGGTCAACGCCACAAGGACCTGAAAAACGGCCTGTCTGCACCGCCCAAGCTGACCCTCAAGAACATGATCAACATCGCCAGCAAGCCCCGCTGGGCCTTGGGCATGCTGGGCACACCACGTCGCCAGTTTGGCAACATCGTGGGCCACGTCACGGGCGTGGCCGACATGAGCAGCCTGTCTTCGTGGACCGCCTCGCAGTTCGACCCCGGCCTGAACTGGGGCGATGTGGAGTGGATCAAAAAGCGCTGGGGCGGCAAACTCATCTTGAAGGGCATTCAAGACGTGGATGACGCCCACATGGCGGTGCAATCGGGTGCCGACGCCCTGATCGTCAGCAACCATGGCGGCCGCCAGCTCGACGGCGCGCAGTCCAGCATCGAAGCTCTGCCCGCCATCGTGGATGCCGTGGGCCAGAACATCGAAGTGCACATGGACGGCGGCATCCGCAGCGGCCAAGACGTGGTGAAAGCCCGCGCCCTGGGCGCCAAGGGCGTCTACATTGGCCGCTCCATGCTGTATGGCTTGGGTGCCATGGGCGAAGCGGGCGTGACCAAAGCGCTGGAAATCATCCACAAAGAACTGGACCTGACCATGGCCTTTTGCGGCCGCACGCAAATGGACACGGTGGACAAGAGCATCTTGCTGCCAGGCACCTTTCCTACAGGCCACTAAATCGGCCTGGCCAGGGCTTGGGCAAGCGCCAAACCCCTTGGGGGCGCGCTATGCTTGGCGGGTGACTGTTTCTCCCGTTTCAAGCGCCATGGCCCCGCCCATCCGCCGCATTGCCCACCTCGACATGGACGCGTTTTACGCGTCCTGCGAGTTGCTGCGCTACCCGCAGCTCAAGGGCTTGCCGGTCGTCATTGGCGGCGGCCGCCGCAAAGAAGACGACCTGCTGGGCAAGCTGCAAGCGGCCTACCCGGATGGCGAATGGACCGAAGAGAGCTTTGCCGAGCGGCTGGACCGCATCCCGGTGGACTTTTTCCCACGCATTGAGGGCTACACCGGGCGCGGCGTGATCACGACAGCCACCTATGCGGCGCGTCAGTTCGGCATTGGATCAGCCATGGGCCTGATGAAAGCCGCCAAGCTCTGCCCTCAGGCCCTCTTGTTGCCGGTGGACTTTGAGCGCTACCGGCACTTTTCGCGCACCTTCAAAAGCATCATTCTGGACATCGCGCCCGTCATGCAAGACCGGGGCGTGGACGAGGTCTACATCGACTTCACCGACGTGCCCGGCGGCCAGCGCGAAGGCGGACGGGTGCTGGCCCGCTTGATCCAAAAAAGCATTTTTGACGCCACGGGCCTGACCTGCTCGATCGGTGTGGCGCCCAACAAACTCATCGCCAAGATGGCCAGCGAGTTCAACAAGCCCAAGGGCATCTCCATCGTGCACGAGGCCGACCTGCAAACCCTGATCTGGCCGCTGGCTTGCCGCAAGATCAACGGTGTGGGCCCCAAGGCCGATGAAAAGCTCAAGGGCTTTGGCATCCACACCATCGGCGAGCTTGCCGCACGCGAGCCGCACTGGCTGATTGAAAACTTTGGCAAAAGCTACGGCGCTTGGCTGTTTGATGCCGCCTGGGGCCGCGACGACCGCCCGCTGGAAACCGAGAGCGAGCCCGTCAGCATGAGCCGCGAAACCACCTTTGAGCGCGACCTGCACGCCGTGCGCGACCGCGCCGAGCTGGGCGCGGTCTTCACCCGACTGTGCGAGCAAGTGGCCGCCGATTTGCAGCGCAAAGGCTACGAAGGCAAAACCATTGGCATCAAGCTGCGCTATGACAACTTTCAGGCCGTGACGCGGGACCAAACCCTGACCGAATACACCTCCGACGGCAAACACATCCGGCTGATCGCAGGCCAGTGCCTCAAACGGGTAGACCTGTCACGCCGCCTGCGGCTGCTGGGCGTGCGGGTGGGTTCGCTGGTCAAAGCCGGGACAGCGCAGACACCCATCGCCGCTTACAGTGAAACACCCGACCAAGACCCTCCTCAAGTGAATGACCATGGACAAACTCAGCTGCTTTTCCCTCTCGACTGACCATCACATCGCCCACCTGGTGCTCAACCGCCCCGAAGCGATGAACACCATGAGCCCCACCTTCTGGCGCGAACTGCACGAGGTGCTGACCGACATCCACAGAGCGGGCACGGCGCGGGCACTGGTGATTTCCAGCACAGGCAAACACTTCAGCGCAGGCATGGACCTGCAGACCTTTGACAGCGCCATCCAAATGGACGACACCAGCGCCGAAAGTCGCTCGGCCGTGTACGACATGCTGACCGACATGCAGCACACCTTCACCCTGCTCGAAGAACTGCGCATCCCGGTGATCGCGGCCATCCACGGAGGCTGCATTGGCAGTGGTTTGGACATGGTGACCGCCTGCTGCATGCGCTATGCCTCGGCCGATGCTTTCTTTTGCATCCAAGAAATCAACATCGGCTTGGTCGCCGACGTGGGCACGCTGCAACGCCTGCCCAAGTTGCTGCCCATGGCGCTCGTCAAAGAACTGGCCTACACAGGACGTCGCCTCAGTGCCGACAAAGCCCTGGTCCACGGCCTGGTGAACGAAGTGCTGCCCACCCACGAAGCCACCGTGGCCGCCGCCCTGCAAGCGGCCAAAGAAATCGCCAGCAAACCACCCGTGGCCATCTGGGGCACCAAGCAGGTGCTGCACTACGCCCGCGACCACAGCACCGAAGACAGCCTGCGCCACATGGGCTGGCTGCAAGGCGCGATCTGGAGCAACGCCAACGTGCGCGAAGCCATCAGCGCGTTCCAGCAAAAACGCGAGGCCAACTTCGCGCCACTGCCAGCGCTCAAGGGATTTCGGGAATTTGGTTGAGGCGAGTTGAGCCACAAGACGAGAACACCAGCCGCCATGTCAATGACCATTGCACCCGACGATCCCGCTCGGCCAGATGTGTATGCGCTGCTCGAAGAGCACCTGCGCCACATGCATGAACTGTCACCGCCTGAAAGCGTGCATGCGCTCGATGTGGGCCAACTCAAACGCCCCGAAATCACCCTCTGGTCCGCTCGCGATGGCGATCAGCTTTTGGGATGCGGTGCCCTCAAGGAACTGTCCCTTGACCATGGCGAAATCAAATCCATGCGAACCCCAACGTGCCAGCGACGTCAGGGTGCAGGTCGTGCCATCCTGAATCACATCATCAGCGAAGCCATCCTGCGTGGCTACAAACGACTGAGCCTGGAAACCGGGCCTGCCAGCACGTTTGCGCCAGCGCACAAACTGTATGAGAGTGCAGGATTTCGGCCCTGCGGCCCCTTTGGCGACTACCAACTTGACCCCCATAGCGTCTTCATGACCATGGACCTCCAAAGTCATGCGGCCGCTTGACTTCAGGTAACTCACTGCGGTGCCTTGATCGCATCCGTTGACACACGAACCAGCCAAAGGTCAATAGGACCAACTAAACAGGCCCAAACGGATTGAACACCTCAAACCCCAACGCCCGGAAGTCGGCCATATTCCGGGTGGCAACCGTGAGTCCATGAACTTTCGCGGTGGCGGCAATCATGGCGTCTTCATAAAGCGTGTCTGACTTTCGGTGCATCAACTTTGCCCAAGCCGTGAAGGCTGCCGCGTCCATGGGCAAGACGTTGCAAGCGCTCGCCACCAAGGCCAACCAGTCTTCAATCTGTTGCGCCTTTTCGGGGTCTTGTTCCCGGGTCAGCTCGACGCCCGCTTGGATTTCACCCAACGTGACCGCAGACACGTAAAGCTGGGCGTCATCCAGCGATTCCAGCCAAGCCACCACGCCGCCATGCGGGCGTGGTTTGCGCAACTCAGACACCACTTTGGTGTCCAGCAAATACCGCTGCGTCACAGCATCGGCTCCACAATGAAAACCCAGAATAGGCTTACTCACGTATTCCAATGCGACGTCAGAAATTGGATTACTGAAGACCGCCAAAGACTTGGCACACAGTGAAACCGAAGAGCGTTTTTACTGCATCGATAAAGCGGGTGGCGGTATCTTGACGGTGCGCTTCACCTACAGGCGCAAAGTCATTCGAATCATTGGGGCAGGCTATTGGCGTAAGGGAAAGGCAATTTATGAAAAAGAAGATCGTTTACACAGATGAGCCCATGGGTGATGTTGAGGTGGTCGCGGATTTTTTGCCGTCACCTGCGGAGCTGGCGTTCCGGGAAGATGGTGTGAAAGTCACGCTGGCCCTCAGCAAGAGCAGCGTGGAGTTTTTCAAGTCTGAGGCATCCAAGCACCACACCCAGTACCAGCGCATGATCCGCCGCTTGCTGGATTCATACGTTGAAGCGCAGGGCGCTGCTGCCAGCAAGGCAAAAGGTACAGAGCGCAAGCGCGCACCGATCTAGGTCTAACGAATCGCCCCCCTGCGCGCTTGCTCCCTCAGCACAAACAGGTACAGACTCTCCACCTTGTCACGCACCCAAGGCGTTTTGCGCAGAAACTTCAACTTTTACGGAATGATTTGTTTGATGATAAAGTAGGTACGTTTTCATAGATACATTCCAAGGAGTACGCCATGCTCGCTACCGCCAAAGTTTTTACCAACGGCCACAGCCAGGCGATTCGCTTGCCCAAGGCATTTCGCGTGGATGTCGATGAAATGTGGATCGCCCGCAACGAGGTAACGGGCGAGATCACGCTCAAGCCCAAGGACACGGAAACATTGCGTCAGCGTCGACTAGATGCGCTGATGGCCGCCATTGCCGACAACCCATTGCCCGACGACTTTTTGTCGGATGCCAGCCGGCAAAACCATCCGCCCAAAAATCCGTTTGCGGACTGGGATACGCCAACGGCCACCAAAGCTCCCGCTAAAGCACGCGCTATAGCCTCAGCAAAGCCCACCGCCAAAACCAAGGTCCGCAAGTGATCAAGTACCTGGTCGATACCAACATCCTGGGCTACTTTGCGCGCAACAGCTCTGCCGCGCTGCAAAAGCGCATGTTGACGGCGCTCAAAAAGCAAGAAGTGGCTATCTCTGCCATCACCCGCGCCGAAATACGGTTTGGGCTTGCACTGCTGCAAGCAGATGACAAACGCCGCCGAACCATCGATTTGCTGCTCAATGAGATTCCCGTGTTGCCATGGACGGTGGAGGCAGCGGACCGCTATGGAGACATTGCTGCCCACCTGCAGCAAACTGGGCAGCCCATTGGCGAAATGGACACCCAAATCGCCGCGCATGCATTGGCACTGGGCCTGCCCTTGGTGACCTACAACACGCGGCACTTCAAGCGGGTGGCGGGCTTGAAACTTGAAGACTGGATGAACTGAAGCAGCCGAACGGGCCTTCTATCGAACGACTGTTAGGGCCGTGCGGTAGCCCCCCACCCCCTTCACATACGCCAACAACTCCCCAAAAAACGGATGCCTGCAAAGCGTGGACGAATCGCCCACCAGCAGCAACTTTCGCCGTGCGCGGGTCATGCCCACGTTCATGCGGCGGATGTCAGACAGGAAGCCGATCTCGCCTTGGGGGTTGCTGCGCGTCAGCGTGATGGCAATGATGTCGCGCTCTTGGCCCTGAAACGAATCGACGGTGCCCACGCTGAGCCTGCGTTGCAGCAGCAAACCATTCAGCACTTCGCTGTCTTCGATGGCGTCTTTGAAGTAGTTGATTTGGGCGCGGTACGGTGCAATCACGCCAATGCTGAGCGGGGTGTGTTGCTGTTCGTCGTGTTCAGCGGCGTCGTAGGGCGCCAGCAGTTGCGCCAGGCGCTCCAGCAGCAAGTGAGCTTCTTCGGGGTTGGCGGTTGAGCGGCTTTCGGGAATGGCCACTTCTTGATATCCGCAGCCCGCCGTGTCGATGAATTCCACTGGCAGGTCGGGTGCAAAACGCAGGTCATAAGCCTCTAGGCCCGCGTGGCGCACGCTGGCGTGCGGCACCAGTTGGCCGCCATAAAACTTTTCGGAGCTGAAGCCCATGATCTGCTCGTGCATGCGGTATTGCGTGGTGAGCATGCGGGCCGTTTGCGGTTGCCGCTGTATGCACTTTTCAAACAGGGTTTCGCGCAGGCCTTCGCGGGCGGCTTGTTCGCTTTTCACGGTGGGCGGCAGCTGGTGGTGGTCGCCCGCCAGCACAAGGCGCTGGCCCTTGGCGATGGGAATCCAGCAACCCGGCTCCAGGGCCTGGGCGGCTTCGTCAATGAAGACGGTCTCAAAGCTCAGGTGGCGCATGTGGCGGTGGCTGGCGCCCACCAGCGTGCAGGTGATGACCTGCACCGATTCGAGCACGTCCTCGGTCATGAAGCGCTCCAAGTCGTCGGCGGCTTGGCGCAGCGTGCGCGCTTCTTCACGCAGCCATTGGCGGTGCTGACGTTCCTCAAAACCAAAATGGCTGACACGTTCATTGGCTGTGTCGCGGTGCTGCTCAGCGGTTTGGCGCATCGCATGCATCTTGGCGTAGCTGGGGTGGACCATCACTCCGGCGTCGAGCGTGTGCTTGAGCAGCAGCTCCGACACACGGCTGGGGTTGCCCATGCGAATCACATTCACACCGCGCTCGGCCAACTTTTCGGTCAGCAGGTCCACGGCGGTGTTGGAGGGGGCGCACACCAGCACGCGCCGTTCACGCCGTATGGTTTCCAAAATGGCTTGCACCAGCGTGGTGGTTTTGCCCGTGCCGGGCGGGCCGTGGATGATGGCCACGTCTTGCGCCGCGATCACATGCTGCACCGCCGCAATCTGCGAGTCATTGAGCGCACTGGGGTAAAACAGGTCGTCGGCTTGGGGCTCGCGATAGCGGGCTTGCCTGGCGCCCAGCAGCACGTCGCGCAGTTCGGCCAAGTGGTTGCCGTGTGCGCCAATGACGTCGTTCATGCCCTGGTGCATTTCGCGGTAGCTGACCTCGTCAAACGTCAGGTCAATGCCAAGAGTGCTGCCGTTTTGGGTGCTGGCGTTCAGCACCCAGTCGGGCAGCTCTTCTTTGGTGGTGGCCAGCACCAGCTTGTTGCGCCGCACGCTGGTCACCACGCCGCTCAGCACCGGGCGGTCAGGCCCCGAGTAGCCGGGCGCACTGCTGAACACACAAGCGTTTTTGCCCACCTGAAACAAGTGCAGGTCTTGCCGATGCGCCGGGCGTTCCAGCTCCAGCACCACCTTGCCACCAAACCCAATGTCTTCTTGGGTGATGGTGACGGGGTACCAGGTCAAGCCGCGCCGACGCCGCTCTTTGATGCTGGCACTGGCGTTTTTGAGCTTGAACTGCGCCTGGTCTTCCTTTTGCTCCAGTTGCATGAGCGCTCGCACATGGCGCAACTCATGTTGGATATCACGTTCGAGTGCGCAAGGGGCGGAGGGGGTGGGGTGTTGGTCGCTCACCCGATTGGTCTGGCGTTGTCTGTGATGAGCACCTGAGCGGAGATGCCCAAACCTTTGTTCAGATTTCGGATCATGCGCAGCGTGAGGGGGCGTTTGTGGCTCAGCACTTCATAGACACGGTTGGGTTGACCGATCATCGGCTCCAGGTCTTTGATTGAAAGCCCCGCTTGGTCCATGCGGAACTTGATGGCCTCTACGGGGTCAGGCAAATCAATCGGATGGTGCTTGCGCTCATAGGCCTCAACCAAGGTTGAGAGCACATCCAGGCGTTCGCCTTCGGGAGAGTCAGGCGATGGATCTTGATCCACAAGCTCTGACACCACGCGCAGTGCAGTGCGGTAATCTTTTTCTGTGCGGATGGGGGTGATTTCCATGATGTTCTCCAGGGCGTTCACGACTGATCGACTGAGGCCGCATCGACCTTGTCGTATTCGGCATGCGTGCCCACAAACTTGATGTAAGCGATTTGCATCCGGTACGCAAAGGCGACGATGAGCCGGTACTTGTTCCCTGCAATGTTGAGGACGACCCGGTTGTTGCCAACGATGCTGGCGTTTCCGTATTGAGCTTTGACATCGCCTGGGGATTTCCATTCGGCGCGACAGGCTTCACCGTGCCAAGTTTTCAAAGGTTCTTCTGAGTCCCCGCGCCCGGGCTTTTCCCAGAATGTCTTGAGGGTGGATACGGCAATGACTCGCATGGCGATATTTTAGTCCCAAATTGGGACTAGTGATCTATATTTTCCAGGCGCTGTGTCCGCCAAGACCTTGACTGCCGCGCCCTCAGCCCCGATCGCCATCGCCCGCCTGGGCAGAAGCGGGCAATCCGAAGACCCGGTCGAAGCACCAGGTGAACGCGATGGCATAAAAGAAAAAGAACGCCAGCAGGCCCAGGTTGGCCACCAAGGCAGCAGTGGGCGAGATGTCCAGCCACAGCGACATGACGGGCAAAAGAAGGATCACCAAACCGCCTTCAAAACCGGCCCCGTGGACCAGCCGCCTGACAAAGGAACGGCCGCGCACGGACTGGCGCGACTCCCAGCGCTCAAAGAGCCAGTTGAAGGCGTAATTCCACGTCAGCGCAATGCATGACAACACAACCGCCAAGCCCAATGTGGAAGCGGGCGACTTGTCGAAGGCCAGACTCAACACGGGCCCGACCACGGCGATGGCGATGGCCTCGTACAAAAGGGCCTGGAGAACGCGGCGGGTGGTGGGAGACATTATTGGGAACGAAGTGAATGCGTTCACTGCCTCGCCGTGCGCACGTTGGGTGGCAACTTGCCCGGCGCGCTGGTGCGCCAGGGGTTGATGTCCAGCCCGCCGCGCCGGGTGTAGCGGGCGTACACGGTCAACTTGGTGGGCTTGCAGCGCGTCCAGATGTCCATGAAGATGCGCTCCACGCATTGCTCATGAAACTCGTTGTGGTTGCGAAAACTCACAATGTATTGCAGCAAACCCGCTTGCTCGATCTGCGGACCGCTGTAGGTGATTTGCACGCTGCCCCAGTCGGGCTGGCCCGTCACCAAACAATTGCTTTTGAGCAAGTGGCTGACCAGGGTTTCGCTCACGGGCAGCTCGTCGGTACTGGCGCTCAGCAGGTCCGGCGCAGGCTCGTAACGTGTGCACTCGATGTCCATGCGGTCCAGATTCAGGCCGTCCAGTTCATGCACGGGTTCGGTGTCAAATTGCTCTTGCAGCAACAGCTTCACGCCCACGCTGGCTTGCACCGCACCGCCATGCCAGATGGCGGCGCTGATGTCGCGGCGGATCATGTCGCGCACCGCGTCGGCACTGTCCAGTCGGGTGTTGTTGAAGCTGTTCAGGTACAGCTTAAAGGATTTGCTCTCCACAATGTGTGTGCTCTCGGCTGGAACGGTGATGTGCGCCAGTGACACCTGCGGCTTGCCCTTGGGGTTGAGCCAAGACAACTCGAACGCCGTCCACAAGTCGGCCCCAAAAAACACGGGCTGGCCGGTGACGCCGATCTCAGCGCGCTTGGTGGCACGGGGAATGGGGAACAGCAAACCCGCGTCGTACTGGTCCACATAGGCGCTGGATTTGCCCAGTTGCGATTGCTCTGGCGAGTTCATGCTTGCACTTTTCTGCGAAACACCAAACGGTCGGGTTCTGAAACAGCCGCGTCATGCGCGAAGCCCTCCAGACCGAAACCTAACAGCCCTTCAGGGTGGGTGATGCGCTGTTGCACCGCGTAGCGCGCCATCAGGCCACGCGCCCGCTTGGCGCTGAAGCTGATGATCTTGTATTTGCCGCCCTTGAAGTCTTCAAACACGCATTCGATCACCCGCGCCTTGAGGATTTTGCGGTCCACCGACTTGAAATATTCTTGAGAAGCCAAGTTCACAATGACCGGGGTTTTGTCTTTGGCCAGCTGGGCGTTCAGGTGCTCGGCAATTTGCGGCCCCCAAAACTTGTACAGGTTGCTGCCCTTGTCGGTTTGCAGCGTGGTGCCCATTTCCAGGCGGTAGGGTTGCATCCAGTCCAGCGGGCGCAGCACGCCATACAGGCCACTCAAAATGCCCACATGGGTTTGCGCCCACTCCAGGTCTTGCGCTGACAAGGTCTTGGCGTCCAGGCCTTCGTACACATCGCCATTGAAAGCCAACACGGCTTGTTTGGCATTTTTGGCGGTGAATTTGGGGCTCCAGGCTTCGTAGCGGGCCACGTTCAGGGCCGACAGCGCGTCCGACAAGTCCATCAGCTCGGCGATTTGCTGGGGCGACTTTTGGCGCAGCACCTCGATCAGGGCCTGCGATTGCGGCACAAACTGCGGCAGCGTGTGCGGCACACCTGCGGCGGGGGTTTCGTAGTCCAGAGATTTGGCGGGTGACAATAAGAACAACATGCTCGACATCCTTTACTTGGACGATTATCTCGCCATCGTGCACAAGCCCGCCGGCTGGTTGGTGCATCGCACCCCCTTGGACAAGGGCGAAACCCGTTTTGTGCTGCAAACCCTGCGCGACCAAATTGGGCAACACGTCTGGCCCGTGCACCGCTTGGACAAGGGCACCAGCGGAGTGCTGCTGTTTGCGCTGGATGCCGACACGGCGCGCCTGCTGGGCCAGGCCTTTGAAAGCGGCCAGGGCCTGCAAAAAACCTACCGCGCGGTGGTGCGCGGCTGGCCTGCCGATGCAGGCCTGATCGACCACCCTTTGAAACGCATGCCCGACGACATGCGCACCGAGCGCCTGGAAGTGCAGCCCGCCCAAAGCCGCTTTGCCACCTTGCGCCACTTTGAACTGCCGCTGCCTCAGCAAGGCTTTGCCAGCACCCGCTGCGCTGAGGTGGCCCTGGAGCCACTGACAGGCCGCCGCCACCAGCTGCGCCGCCACATGAAGCACATCGCCCACCCGATCATTGGCGACGCCACGCACGGCAAGGGGCCTCTCAACCGCGACGTGGCCGAGTTGATTGGGCTGCAGCGGTTGTGGTTGCACGCCACACGCTTGCAACTGGCACACCCCGTGAGCGCTCAGCCACTGGTCATCGAAGCACCGTTGCCTGCTGAATGGGGACTTTGGAAAACATTTCCAAAATGCCCCACCGCAGTCAGGGCTTGATGTCACGCAGCGGATAAGACCCAGCCTTTGATCTGCCTAAGATCGCACAACTTTCATTTGGCTTGGCCCCCAAATGCCGCCCAGCTGGCTGACCCAGCCCCATCTGTGACACCTGACAAGACCAACACACCATGAGTTTGCTGTTCACCCCCTTCACCTTCAACGCGCCCTCCGGCCCCCTCACTTTGCCCAACCGCATCGTGGTGGCCCCCATGTGCCAGTACTCGGCCGACAACGGCCAGGCCACCGACTGGCACCTGACGCATTGGACCAACCTGCTCAACAGCGGTGCGGGCCTGTTCATGATTGAAGCCACGGCTGTATCGGCTGTGGGCCGCATCAGCCCCGGGTGCTTGGGCTTGTGGGACGACGCGACGCAGGCGGCGCTGGGTGACAAACTGGAACGTGCGCGTCGCTTGGCGCCCGCGATGCCCGTGTGCATCCAGATCGGCCACGCGGGCCGCAAGGCCTCGAGCGCATGTCCTTGGGACGGCGGCATGTTGATCACCCCAGCAGACGGCGGCTGGCAGCCTGTGGCGCCCAGCGCCCTGCCCCACTTGCCCCAAGAGGCGCCCCCCACCGAGTTGAGCCTGGCCGACATCGCGCAAATCAAGGCCGACTTTGTGAACACCGCACGTCGCAGCCAAGCACTGGGCATTGAGGCCGTGGAGTTGCACGCCGCGCACGGCTATTTGCTGCACCAGTTTTTATCACCCTTGTCCAACCAGCGCACCGACCCATACGGCGGCTCATTTGAAAACCGCATCCGCTTTCCGATGGAAGTGTTCCAGGCCGTGCGCGAAGCCTTTGGCGGCACGCTGGGCATGCGCATCTCGGGCACCGACTGGGTCGACGGTGGCTGGACGGTCGAGGAAACCGCCGAACTGGCCATCCAGATCAAGCAAGCCGGGGCGCAGTTCGTGCACATCTCGTCGGGTGGCGTTTCGCCTCTGCAAAAAATCACCTTGGGGCCAGAGTACCAAGTGCACTTGGCCAAAGCCGTGAAAGCCGCCTCAGACCTGACCACCATCGCCGTGGGCCTGATCACCGAGCCCGCCCAGGCAGAAGCCGTGCTGCAACGCGGCGACGCCGATCTGGTGGCGCTGGCCCGTACTTTCATGTACAAGCCTCGCTGGGGCTGGGAAGCGGCTGTGGCCCTGGACGGCACCGTCGACTCACAACACCAGTACTGGCGCAGCTTGCCCCGCGAAGCCAAAAACATTTTCAAGGACGCCAAAATTGGCATGCGCTGATTTCATAAAACCACAGCAAGAGAGACAAACATGAACACACGTCGCAAAGTTTCCAAACTGCTCGCCTTGGCCACCCTGTGCGCCCCGCTGGCCTTGATGGCCCAGTCCTTCCCCAGCAAGCCGATCACCTTGGTGGTACCGGTGCCACCGGGCGGGCTGGTGGACACCTCGGCCCGATTGATCTCTGAGCCTTTGGGCCGTTTGATTGGCCAATCGGTCGTGATCGACAACAAGGGCGGCGCCAGCGGCAACCTGGCCTACCAACAAGTGGCGCGTGCGCCCAAAGACGGCCACACGCTGCTGGTGTCCTACTCCGGTTACCACATTGCCAACCCCATCCTCATGAGCAAACTGCCATGGGAGTTGAAAGATTTGACACCCGTGGGCTTGATCACCGTGGCCACCAACGTGGTGGCGGTGCATCCCTCGGTGCCGGCCAACAACATGCGGGATTTCATCGCGTTTTTGAAGCAAAACCCGGGCAAGCTGAACTACGCGTCTCAGGGCAACGGCTCGGTCTCGCACATCGGCACCGAAATCTTCAAGCAGCAAACCGCCGTGGATTTGGTGCATGTGCCTTACAAGGGTTCTGGCCAGGCCATTGCCGACGTGCTGGGCGGCCAAGTGCAGGTGTTCATGACCACACCACCCTCGGTGATGCAACACATCCAGGCGGGCAAACTCAAGGCGCTGGCGGTGACGGGCAAAAAACGCCACCCCGGCATGCCCCAAGTGCCCACCATGGCCGAAGCGGGTTACCCCAACATTGACCTGGAAGCTTGGGTGGCCCTTTATGCCCCAGCGGGCACGCCCACAGCCACCATCAACCAACTGGCCGATGCCGTCAAGCGCAGCTTGGACTTGCCCGAGAGCAAGCAGCGGGCTGACCAAGCCGGTATTGAGGTGCGCTTTCTTGCCCCGGCCGACATGACCAAACTGCTGGACCGCGAAATCGCCGACTGGACGCAGGCCATCAAGACCGCGAACATCAAGCTGGATTGAAAAAAGCCCCGCATGGGCGGGGCTGAAAATTTTGTAGGTCGGTGGCTTTAGCCCCGACAAGCAGCCCTCACCAGGCCAGCAATGTCGGGGCTAAAGCCACCGACCTGCGGGATACCGGTGAACAAAATTCATACTGCAGCATGCAGGATCAAGAACCAGCGATCAACTGCTGGGCCAGCGCATGCAAACGCGTGCCTGGCCGGGTCAGGTCGGTCACGATGCTGAAGTGGTTGAGGCCAACCAAGTCTTCGCACACAGGCACGGTTTGGGGGCCCCAGGCCTGGTGGATCAATCGGTTGTGGCGCAAGAATTCGGGGCTTTCATCGCCCCCGGCCACGGTGTAGAGCACACCTTGGCGCGGGCGCCGCCACTTGGCCGGGCTGCACATGCGCACCTGCGCGGGCGTGAGGCGCAAATCACCCTGAAGAAATGGCGTCTTGCGCATGGGCTCCAGATCAAACAGGCCCGAGATGGAAAGCGCCTGGCGCACCAGACCCGCTGGCAAATCGCGCCCCACTTTTCCCCAGTCACAGCCCAGCAGCATGGTGGCCAGATGACCACCGGCCGAATGGCCGATGGCGCTGATGTTGCCCGCGTCGCCGCCGTGCTCGGCAATGTGCCGCCAGGCCCAGGCCGTGGCTTTCGCCATCTGCACAGCAATGTCGGGAATGGTGACAGTTTTCTCGGGCGTGCCTGGGCACAGTGCGTAATTGACCACCACCACGCAGGCACCCATGTCGTGCAAGGCCGGGGCCACAAAGGAGTGGTCTGATTTGTCCAGACTGCGCCAGTAGCCGCCGTGGATGAAGATCACCACGGGGGCGTTCGGCTGGGCGGCCGGAAAAATGTCCAGGGTCTCGCCCGGGCCGTCGCCATAGGGCAAATCCAGATGGCCTTTCAGGCGCTCGCGGGCTTGCACCGAGGCGCTTTGCCAATGGGCAAAGTGGTCCGCAAAGTCGGGCACCAAGGCCCGGTTGTTGTACATGCGGTCGTGCCAGCCGGCGTCTTTGGTGGGCATTTTTGTCTCCAGTTGGGGGGGGTCTTGGTCCACCATCTTGGCACAAGAAGCGTCAGATTTTCATCTCCAGGCGCAACTGGACATTGCACCAGTTCGGCGAAGTGTTGCGAGAGGTTTCGCTCACGCCATTGCCGCTGTAGGTGGACGAGGTCAGGTAATCGCGGGGGGTGAGGTTGCTCACCGTCAGGCGCAAGGCGGTGGCGGGGGAAAAGCGCCATTGACCATACACATCGAGCACGCGCTTGGTGCCTTGGTAAGCCCACTGCTGCTCGCTGCGGCGGGTGTCGTAGTCGGGGTTCCAGTTGAGGTTGCCACCCAAAGTGAACGGGATGCTGCGCACACGGTAGTCGGCCCCCAGGTTGGCCGTCATGCCGGGCTGCTGGTCCAGCCGGTTGTCGGGGCCAGGCACCTGTTTGACCCGGGAGCTGAACAGGCTCAGGTTGCTGCGGATGTCCACCGGCAAGGCGCCTGCCCGCACCTGGTCCAGACGGAATTTGGCTTCGAGCTCGATGCCCTGCGTGGTGGCATCGCCCAGGTTGATGGGCGATGACACCCAGCGGTCTTGGCCAGGCGCCCAAGAGGGGCTGCTTTGCTGGGCCACGGTGTAGCGGATCAAGTCGGTGATTTGCCGATGAAACACGTTGGCACTGAGCACGCCGCCCCCGGACAGGTAGCGCTCAAAGGCCACATCGATGCCGGTGGCCATCTCGGGCCGCAGATCAGGGTTGCCCACGCGGTCGGGGCGGGTGGGGCTGTTGGCCTCGCGCGAGGGCACGGGCCGGGCCACCAGGTTGTAGAGCGTGGGGGTTTTGTAGCTGCGGGTCAGGCTCATGCGCACCTGGTCGCGCTTGGCCGGGTCGGGCTTCCACAGCGCATGCAGCAAAGGCGTCCAAACCGAGCTGGTGTTGGACTTGAGCCCTTGCTCGCTCGTGCCTTCGGTCAGGATGGATTCATACCGCAAGCCGGTGTAGGCCGACCAATTGGCGTTGATCTTGAACTCGTCTTGTGCATATGCGGCCCAGCGCAGGGTGCGGGCGCGGATGTCGCCACCGTCCTCGTCCACGGCGGCATTGGCCTGTTCCACGCGGCGCACACCTTCGAACTCCAGGCCGCTCACGATCTGGTGTCCGTTGTCCATGGCGCGGGTCCATTTGCCGTTCAGGCTGCCGGTGCGGTCGACAAAGTTTTGCGTTTCAAAGCCATTGAACAGCAGCACATCGGCCGCGCCGGTCTGGTCGAGGCGAAAGTCGTACCGCGACTGACCCAGGCCAAAGCGCACTTCCAGCCGGTCATCGGCCGACAGGCGCTGCGCCCATTGGCCGTTCAGCCGGGCCATGGCAAAAATGCTTTTATTCAGTGTCTGGGCGCTGTCAGACCGCAAGCCGCCCTCTGTTTCACGGATCTGAACTTGGCCGGGGCTGGTGTAATCCGAATACACCACAAAAGGCGTGAGTGTGAGGGTACGGCCTTGCTCGCCTCGCCACTGCAAACGGGCATTGGCATGCAGGCCTTTGCGGTGCCCCACCGATTCGTTGAAGCGGATGCGGTCAACCCCAGGCTCGGAGGTGATGACCGATGTACTCTCGTCCGGCCGGTACTGGTCCATCAGGGACAGGGACACCGTGCCGCTCAGGGGCTGGGTCTTGAGGTTGTGCACCCAGCTGAGCATGGTCGAGCCCTCGCCGTTCTCCTGGCTGCGGGTGATTTTGAGGTCGTCAGGGTTGGCTTTTTGCCCCTCACGCAGGACGATATTGATGGTGCCTGCGATGGCCCTGGCCCCGGTTTCGGCCGTGGGGGCTCGCATGATTTCTATTTTTTCGACCTGCTCGGGGGTGAGCGAGTCGATGGAAAAGCCCGGCGGCACGCGTTCGCCGTCCAGCAAGATTTGGGTGTAGCCACCACCCAAGCCGCGCATGCGGATCGCGCCGCCTCGACCCGGTGCACCTTGCACCGTCACGCCCGGCAAGCGCTTGAGCACCTCGCCCAAGGTGGCGTCGCCTTGCTTTTCGATCTCTTCGCGGCCAATGACGATTTTGGAGGCCGAAGACTCGCGGCGCACCTCGGTGTCGTTGTTGCGGTTGCTGCGGATTTCGACCTGGCCCAGATCGGTCGCAGCCGCCGCAGGCGCGGTGGCCGAAGGTGCGCTGGACGTCGTGCGGGCAGGGCTTTGAGCCCAGGCCCAAGCGGGCAGCAAATACAAGGCAACACCCGCCAGCAGCAGGCCATGGGTCAGGGGGTGGAGGGTGGGGGTGAGATGGGATGAACGCATCCGAGTATTTTGACAGCGCCCGGCCGCCGGCGTGTGAAGCTGGCGTAAAAGCCGGGGTCAGCCTGATGATCAGTGAGGCAGGCCCAACTCCGAAAGAATCACTCGTCCGCTTTGAACAAAGCCGCCACCTTGCGCTTGGGCTTGATGTTGGCCGAAATCGACGAGCGCGGCGCTTTGGGCACTGCATCCCAGCTGGGCGAAACATCTGCAGGAGATGCCTCATAGGGCTTGCTGAAGAAGGGGTCGCGGTTGATGGGTGCGGGGCGGAAGCCGCCTCGGCGCTCGCGCGGCGCATCCAGGGCTTCCCGCGGGTCAAAATCGTCGCGGCGGCGGCTTTCAGAAGTACGGCCACGCGGACGGTCTTCGGCGCGTGCGCCCCACTTCTCGGGGGCGGGGCCAACGGGGGCCGTGTCCAGCTGCAGGGTTTCGACATCCAGCTTTTTCTTGATCAGCTTTTCAATGTCGCCCACCAAACGGGTGTCCGAGGGGCTGACCAAGGTCACGGCCAAGCCCGAAGCCCCGGCACGGCCCGTGCGGCCAATGCGGTGCACATAGTCTTCGGCGTTGTAGGGCACATCAAAGTTGAACACCGCGGGCACATCCTTGATGTCCAGACCGCGCGCCGCCACGTCGGTGCAGACCAGCAAATCGACTTCGCCTTGCTTGAAAGCTTCAAGGGCTTTCAGGCGCTCGTCCTGACTTTTGTCACCGTGCAGGGCCGCGGTCTTGAGGCCTTCGCGCTCCAGCGAGCGGGCCAAACGTGCGCAGCCGAGCTTGCTGTTGACAAAAATGAAGGCCTGCTTGATGCCCCGGTCGTCCAGCACCTTGCGGATCACGCGGCGCTTGTCGTCGTCTTGCGCGGCGTAAAAACGCTGCTCGACAGTGGAAGCGGTTTCGTTGGGCCGGGCCACCTCGATGGTGATGGGGTTTTGCAGGTAGCTGCCTGCCAGGCGCTTGATCTCGGGCGAGAAGGTGGCCGAGAACAACAAGGTGGTGCGCTGCTTGGGCAGGTAGCTCAGGATGCGCTGCAGGTCGGGCAAAAAGCCAATGTCAAGCATGCGGTCGGCTTCGTCCAGCACCACATATTCCACCTGGTTGAGTACCGCGTTTTTGGCTTCGATGTGGTCCAACAAACGGCCTGGGGTGGCCACCAACACCTCGACACCTTGTTTCAGTTCCAGCGTTTGGGGCTTCATGTCCATGCCACCAAACACCACCGTGCTGCGCAACTGAGTGTACTTGGCGTACATCTTGATTTGCTGCGCGACCTGATCGGCCAGTTCGCGCGTGGGCAACAAAACCAAGGCGCGCACCGGGTGACGGGCGGGTGATGTGGAGGGGTTTTCGTGCTTGAGCAGGCGTTGCAGCAAAGGAAGCGAAAACGCCGCCGTTTTGCCGGTGCCCGTTTGGGCTGCGCCCATCACGTCCTGGCCCGTCAAAACCACCGGAATGGCTTGGGCCTGGATAGGGGTCATGGTTTCGTAACCCATTTCGGCTACGGCTCGTGCCAGCGTGGGCGCCAGCGATAAATTGGAAAAAGAGTCGGTCATTAACCCGCTATTGTCGCATTTTGAACTGCCATTGCCAAAAATGGCAATATATCCTCGGAGCCAAAGCCCAAACGGTGGAGCAAACGGCCCACCGGGAAGGGGCCATCAGGCCAAGCGACGGCTCAGCGATGGGAAAGCCGTCTTTTTGTGAGGCACTTTGGCCGGGGGGGCTGCACGCATGGCCACATTGGCGACGCTGAGCATGTCCGAGACCAATGCATCTGCGCGATCGTGCGCGCCATGACGATTGGCTTCAAAGGCCAAACGGGTGGTTCGGGCCATCTGAGCCACAAAGTTTTGCGGGTAATCCCGCACCTGGAAACCCCGCAGGGTCATCACCTTCATGAAGGCATTGGCCGCCTCCTCTACGGCGTGCTGGTATTCCTGACTGGCTTCTGGAGACATAAAGACCTCGGGGGTTGGTTGAACCCTTATATAACGCGGCCAAGGGCCATAAGGCATACACAGTCGGTATCAAATTGTGCAGGTGCTGCCCGAAAGGTGCCTCAAAACACCCTTTGCCGCCTGCTGACCACTGGCCAAGCAGGCCGTCAGCAGGTAGCCGCCGGTGGGCGCTTCCCAGTCAAGCATCTCGCCCGCGCAAAACACGCCGGGGCGGGCCGACAGCATCAAATCAGGCCCCATGGCCTGCAGCGCCACCCCTCCGGCGGTGCTGATCGCCTCGGCCACGGGCCGGGCACGCCTCAAGGGCACAGGCAAAGCTTTGATGCTCGCGGCCATGGCCTCAGGCCGAGCCAAATTCTCGGGTGTGCCCAACTCGAACAACAAGCCCATCTTCGCGCCGTCCAAGCCCAGTCGGCTTTTGAGGTGGCTGCTGAGGCTGCGGCTGCCGCGCGGCCAGGCCAAGTCTTTGAAAACCTGCTCAGGTGATTTATCGGGCAACAAATCCAGCAGCAAACAGGCCTGCCCGCGCTCGGCCAGGTCGTCGCGCAGCCAGGCCGAGGCGGCGTACACCAGACTGCCTTCCAGCCCGGTGTCGGTGATCACAAATTCACCCTTGCGTTCAAAACGAGGGGGCTGCGCGTTTGCAACCCAATCTGGCACGGTCAACACCACCGACTTGAGCGGGTGTCCGGCATATTTATCCCTGAAGTGGGCCGTCCAGCCTTCGCCCTCACGGCCCAGCACATCAAAACCGCAATTGGCTGGCTTCAAGGGGGCGACCTCGACGCCCTGGTCCTGCAAATGAGCCAGCCAAGTGCCGTCCGAGCCCAGTTGCGGCCAACTGGCCCCGCCCAACGCCAGCACGGTGGCACCCGCATTGACCTGCAGCGTCGAAGCATCACTCGGACGCGCAAACACCAGGCGATCGCCTTGCCAGCCAAGCCAACGGTGTCGCATGTGAAACTGCACCGGCACACCGCTGGCGGGGTGGCGCAAGCGCTGCAGCCAAGCACGCAGCAAAGGTGCAGCTTTCATTCCGGCCGGAAAAACACGGCCTGAAGTACCTACAAAAGTACCCACACCCAAGCTCTGCGCCCAATCGCGCACGCCCTGGGCGTCCAGCTGGGATAGCCACTGACTGACCTCGGTCTGGCGCGCGCCAAAACGGGTGTTGAACACAGCCGAGGGCTCCGCATGGGTGAGGTTCAAGCCCCCTTTTCCAGCCAGTAAAAACTTGCGTCCCACCGAAGGCATGGCATCAAACAGGTGCACGGAAACACCCGCTTGCGAGAGCAGTTCGGCGGTCATCAAGCCAGCGGGTCCACCACCCACAATGGCCACTTCCGCCGAAAGCTCCAATGCGCCGGGAAAATTTGAAGTCGGTTTTGGAAGGCTCATGTGTTTGTGGTCTGGCAAGGGAACTGAGGCATGCGGGTGTGAAGAGTTTCTGTCAAAATAGACTTCACTTTAGTCGCATATCAATGTTTTTAAGGAATAGGTCATGGCCAGCGATTTGATCAAACACACCACAGACGCCACTTTCGAAGCCGACGTGCTCCAATCGAGCCAGCCCGTGGTGGTCGACTTTTGGGCCGAATGGTGCGGCCCCTGCAAAATGATTGCTCCCATCCTCGACGAAGTGGCCAGCGCCTACGAGGGCAAACTGCAAATTGCCAAGATGAATGTCGACGACAACCGCGACATCCCCGCCAAATTCGGCATTCGCGGCATCCCCACGCTGATGATCTTCAAGGGCGGTCAACTCGCCGCCACCAAAGTGGGCGCCATGAGCAAGTCTCAATTGACCGCTTTCATCGACCAGCAACTGGCTGGATGAACCTTGGCAGTCCGGCATCGCCGGCATCGCCACCGACCACCGGGCTTGATTGCCCGGTTTTAGTTTGAAGACCCTCCCCAAAACCTGTCATAATTTCTCTCAGGCATCCCGGACACGGGACAGCGCCAAGACTGCCGGAAGCACCAGCCCCAACCCCGGGCTTAATCCGGCACACAACACATCCACCCGGTTATCCGAACAACGGTCCCCAGCCGACCGATTCGCCACAGGCCCCATCCCATGCATTTGAACGAACTCAAGGCACTTCACGTGTCCGAACTCCTGAAGCAAGCCGACACGCTCGAAATCGAGAACACCGGCCGCATGCGCAAACAGGAGTTGATGTTTGCCATCATCAAAAAGCGCGCCAAAGCGGGCGAACAGGTGTTTGCCGATGGCGTGCTCGAAATCCTGCCCGATGGCTTTGGCTTCCTGCGCAGCCCCGACTCCAGCTACACGGCCAGCACCGACGACATCTACATCAGCCCCAGCCAAGTGCGCCGCTTTAACTTGCATACGGGCGACATGATCGAAGGCGAAGTGCGCATACCCAAAGACGGCGAGCGTTACTTTGCCCTGACCAAGCTCGACAAGGTCAACGACGACCTGCCCGAAAACAACAAGCACAAGGTCATGTTCGAGAACCTGACGCCCCTTTTCCCCAAAGAGCAAATGCGCTTGGAGCGTGACATCAAGGGCGAAGAAAACATCACCAGCCGCGTGATCGACATCATTGCCCCGCTGGGCCGCGGCCAGCGCGCCCTGATCGTGGCGCAGCCCAAGTCTGGCAAAACGGTGATGATGCAGCAGATCGCGCATGCCATCACGGCCAATTACCCCGATGTACACCTGATGGTACTGCTGGTCGACGAGCGTCCAGAAGAAGTCACCGAGATGCAGCGCAATGTGCGCGGCGAGGTGATCTCGTCCACCTTTGACGAACCCGCTTCGCGCCATGTACACGTGGCCGAGATGGTGATCGAGCGCGCCAAACGTTTGGTCGAGCTGAAAAAAGACGTGGTCATTTTGCTGGACTCGATCACCCGCCTGGCCCGCGCCTACAACAACGTCGTGCCTTCTTCGGGCAAAGTGCTCTCGGGTGGTGTGGACGCCAACGCCCTGCAGCGCCCCAAGCGCTTTTTTGGCGCGGCCCGCAATGTGGAAGAAGGCGGCAGCCTCACCATCATCGCCACGGCCCTGGTCGACACCGGCAGCCGCATGGACGAGGTGATCTTTGAAGAATTCAAAGGCACCGGCAACTGCGAAATCCACCTGGAACGCCGCCTGTACGAAAAGCGGGTGTTCCCAGCCATTAACCTGAACCGCAGCGGCACCCGCCGCGAAGAGTTGCTGCTGCAGCCTGAAGTGCTGCAAAAAACCCGCATCCTGCGTCAGTTCATGTACAACATGGACGAAATCGAGGCGATGGAGATGGTCTTGAAGAGCATGAAGGCTACCAAGAACAACTCCGAGTTCTTTGACATGATGCGACGCGGCGGTTGATACCCTATAATCTGCGGTTTTGCGGAAAGTGCTCCCAGATAGGCTGAGGAGTGGCTGCCGTAGCAAAAATAAAAGGATTTCCCCATGAAAGACGGCATTCACCCCAACTACCGTGAAGTTTGCTTCCAAGACATGTCCAATGGTTTCAAGTTCGTGACCCGTTCATGCGCCAACACCAAAGAGATGATCAAAATGGAAGACGGCCGCGAGCTGCCTTGGTACAAGCTGGACACGACCAGTGAGTCGCACCCCTTCTACACCGGCACGCAAAAGTCAGTCGACAACATGGGCGGCCGCGTGGAGAAGTTCCGCAACCGTTTCGGCAAGACCACCGTCATCGCCAAGTAATTAGCGACTTGGTGAACCCCAAAGGGCAGCCCGGGCAACCGGCCTGCCCTTTTTGCTTGGGCCCGCCCTCGCCCACCTGGCTTTTTTAAATACAAAATCCAGCAACCCAGCCTTTGCCCCACACCTGATTTCCCTTGCCACCGTGAACCTGCCCACCCCCGCCATCGTTGCCCAAAGTGCTGTGCGCAGACTGCCGCGCCCAGCCCTGCTCTTGCTGTGTGTGGTTTATGTTTTGGCTGGTTTTTGGGACCGTGCGCCTTGGAAATCGCAAGACCTGGAAGCCTTGGGCTACATGCTGCAACTGGCACAGCCTGCGTTGGGGGAAACAGCCAACTGGTTCAGGCCAACTTTGCTGGGCCAGCAAGACCCGCAACTGGCTTTGCTGCCCTTTTGGCTAGGGGCCAGCTTCCTTCAATGGGCACCGACGGGATGGGAAGTCACGTTCTCCCGACTGCCCTTTATCGGAATGCTGGGACTGACATTGGCCGCCACTTGGTATGCCGTGTATGCCTTGGCGCGTCACCCTGCAGCACAGCCAGTGGCTTTTGCCTTTGGTGGCGAGGCCAAGCCAGGCGACTATGCCCGCGCTCTGGCGGACGGCGGACTGCTGGCTTTGCTGGCCTGTCTGGGCTTGGCTCGGCTGGCGCATGAGGCCACCCCAGCGCTCAGCCAACTGTTTTTTGCATCGCTTATTTTTGTGGGCCTGTCCACCTTGCCGCGCTGGCGCTTGCACAGTGGGCTGGCCGTGGTTGTGGGCATGTTGGGCCTGACCCTTTCGGGGGCGCCCAGCGTGGCCCTGTGGCTGGGCGTGGGTGGCTCGCTGATTCGCGCCGTGGCGACCATCGACCCCGTACAAGGCCGCTTGCGCATGCTCGACTTGGGGCTGCTGGCTTTGCTGTGCCTGCTGTGCATCACCACCGCTGGAGCCCTCGATTTGTGGCGCTGGCGCGTGGTGCCTCACACCTTGTTGGATGTGCACATCCTGGCCAAGCTCATGCTGTGGTTCACCTGGCCAGCCTGGCCTTTGGCGCTGTGGTCCTTGTGGCGCTGGCGGGGCCAGCTGTCGCAATTTTGGCGCTACCCGCACTTGGCTTTGCCGTTATGGTTCGTCACCGTCACGGTGGGGGCCACCTGGTTCACCGGCTTTTCTGACCGGGCCCTGCTCTTGGCTCTGCCCGGCATAGCCGCGCTGGCCGCTTTTGCGCTGCCCACTTTGCGGCGCAGCCTCGGAGCCTTGATCGACTGGTTCACCCTGCTGTTTTTCAGCATTTGCGCACTCACCATCTGGGTGGTCTGGGTCGCCATGCAAACGGGCTTTCCGACCCAGCCTGCGGCCAACGTCGCCAAACTGGCCCCCGGCTTTTTACCGGCGTTTTCGGCCCCGGCATTTGCACTGGCCTTGTTGGCCACCTTGGCCTGGGCCAGCTTGGTCAAGTGGCGCATTGGCCACCACCGCGCTGCCATCTGGAAAAGCATGGTCTTGCCTGCCTCTGGCGCCGTGCTGTGCTGGTTGCTGCTCATGAGCCTGTGGCTGCCCTTGCTCAACTTTGCCCGCAGCTATGGCCCTACCGTGCAAAAAGTGCAAGTCGTCACTGGCACCGCCCGTTGCTTGCAATACGCGGGCATCAGCCAGGCGCAAGGCGCGGCCCTGTTGTTTCACGCGCAGGTACGCCTGCAGGCGGCCACCCAACCCAGTGCCGAGTGTCCCTGGCTGGTCATGGACGAAAAAAACCTGCCCTTGCTGGACGATCGCCTCAAAGCCCTGGGCTGGACCCTCGAGGGCACCGCCGCCCGGTTAGGTGAGCGCAGCGACCGTCTGCTGATCTTCCGCCCCTCACAGCCACAACAACCCGACACGCCCTCCCAGCCAGCCGCGGCCAGCAACTGAGCCATGTCCGAGCTGCGCACCATCTCCCGCCATGCGGGCACTGTGCTGGTCGGGCAGCTGGCCGTCATGGCCTTTGGCGTGACTGACACCGTCATTGCCGGCCGCCACAGCCCGCATGCGCTGGCCGTTTTGTCGCTGGCCTCGTCGATCTACATCAGCATTTATGTGGCGCTCAATGGCATGCTGCAAGCGCTGCTGCCCGTCTGGGCCGAGCTGCATGGCGGCAACCGACGCGCTGAGATCGGGCGCTCGGTGCGCCAAGCGCTGTACATCTCGGCGATCGCAGCCGCGTTGGGCATGACCGGTTTGTGGTTCCCCGACCCTTGGCTGTCATGGACCCAAGTGCCCACCGAGCTGTGGCCCGATGTGCGGGCCTATTTGCGCGTGCTGGCGGTGGCGCTGGTGCCTTCCTTGCTGTTTCGCATGTACAGCACGCTCAACCAAAGCCTGGGCTACCCGCGCCTGGTGACTTGGCTGCAAGCGGGCGCTTTGCTGGTCAAGATTCCTTTGTCGGTGCTGCTGACCTTTGGCGCGGGTGATGTGCCCGGCATGGGCGTGGTGGGCTGCGCCTGGGCCACGCTGGTGGTGAACAGCCTGATGATGCTCACCGGGCTGTGGCTCTTGCGCACGCAAGACATTTACCGCCCCTACCAGCTGTGGCGCCTGCCGGAAAAGCCCCAATGGCACGTGCTGCGGCACTTTTTGCGTTTGGGCGTGCCCGCCGGCCTGTCCATCATGGTGGAGGTGACGTCCTTCACCCTGATGGCGCTGTTCATTGCCCGGCAGGGCGCATTGGCCTCGGCCAGTCACCAAATTGCGGCCAGTTTGGCCTCGGTGCTGTACATGGTGCCGCTGGCCCTGGGCATCGCCAGCAGCGCCCGCACCGGTTACTGGCTGGGAGCCGGTCAGGCCCACCGGGCCAGGCATGCAGCAGGCCTGGGCATTGGCCTGGCCATCGGCGCAGCTGGCGTGTGCGCTGCGGCCTTGCTGCTGGGCCGCGAAGCCATCGCCCATGCTTTCACCAACGACCCTCTGGTGGCGCAAACCGCCATGGTGTGGCTGGTCTGGGTGGCCATTTACCACCTGGCCGATGCGGTGCAGGCGGTCTGCGTCTTCTTACTGCGCTGCTACCACATCACCCTCGCGCCCCTGTTGATCTACACCGCATTTTTGTGGGGCTTCGGTTTGTACGGCGGTTACCTGTGGGCCTATGACGATTCAGCGCTGAGTGGCTGGCTGCAGTGGACCGGCCGCCCGGCCGTGGACACGTTCTGGATCAGCAGCAGCTTGGCCCTGGCAGCCGTATCGGCGCTGTTTGCGGCGCTGGTGTGGCGTGCGGCCCGGCCTGGCACAGGCGCACCCGCCCCGGTCTAAAGCGCTGGCCTTTGGCTTCGATCTCGCCTGCATTCATCAAACATTCACACAAAACAACGACATTGGCCTTTTTAATGCATCTCTCACACCATGACACCCACCCACGCCATCGATGAAGCCCAAATGCGCCAGCTGCGCGAAGACCTGCTGGACAGCATGGACGAAGAACTGGAACTGGAGCTCGACGACCGTTGGGGCGCTGAAGCCGCGGCCAACGATGGCCAAGCGGGTGACCGCATCCGCTATTTCCGTGAACTCTTGCGCCTGCAGTCCGAGCTGGTGATGCTGCAAGACTGGGTGGTCAAAACCGGCCACCGCATGGTCATCTTGTTTGAGGGGCGCGACGCCGCAGGCAAAGGCGGCGTGATCAAACGCATCACGCAGCGCCTGAACCCCCGCGTGTGCCGCGTGTCCGCACTGCCTGCCCCGAACGACCGCGAAAAAACCCAGTGGTACTTTCAGCGCTACATCTCGCACCTGCCCGCTGCAGGCGAAATCGTGCTGTTTGACCGCAGCTGGTACAACCGCGCTGGCGTCGAAAAAGTCATGGGCTTTTGCAACGACGAAGAATACGAAGAATTCTTCCGCTCGGTGCCCGAGTTCGAAAAAATGCTGGTGCGCAGCGGCATTCAGTTGGTCAAGTACTGGTTCTCCATCACCGATGACGAGCAGCACGCCCGGTTTTTGGGCCGCATCCACGACCCGCTCAAGCAGTGGAAGCTCAGCCCCATGGACCTGGAAAGTCGCCGCCGCTGGGAAGACTACACCCGTGCCAAAGAAACCATGATCGAGCGCACCCACATTCCCGAAGCACCTTGGTGGGTGGTGCAGGCGGTGGACAAGAAAAAAGCGCGACTCAACTGCATTGACCACCTGCTCAGCCAAGTGCCCTACCACGAGGTGACGCACCCAGAAATCAATTTGCCCGGCCGCGTGCGCAACCCCGACTACATCCGCCATCCAGTGCCGGCTGAAATGATTGTTCCGGAAAAATACTGAGCGGCAGAATCGGGCTCAGGCCTGACCGTTACCCAGCGGGTCCCAGCCCTCCAACCACTGCACGAACTGTCCAAGCCCCTCTTGCAGGGGGGTGTCGGGCCATGCATCCAACCAGCACAAAAGACGTGACTCGCTGGCACAGGTCAAGGCCACATCTGCAGTTTGCATGGGCGCGTGTTCAATGAGGGGGCTGGTCTGCAAAAGGGTGGACAGTACCTGGACAAAATCGATCACGCGAATTGGCCGCTGATGGCCCACATTCACCACGGCCGCACCCTGCCAGCGGGCCTCGTGCTGGGCCAAGGCGGTGACTGCCGCTACGGTGTCGTCCACATAGGTGAAGTCGCGCATCAGTTCCCCGCCGGCAAACAGCGTCACCGGCTGTTGTCGCCGAATGGCTTGAGCAAACAAATAGGGCGCCATGTCAGGCCGTCCCCAAGGTCCGTAGACGGTAAAAAATCTCATGCCCAGGCTTTGCAGGCCGTATTGGGCATGAAAGGAAAACGCCATGGCTTCATTGGCCTGTTTGGTGGCGGCATAAAAAGACTGGGGCCGGTCGGTCCTGTCGGCCTCCTCAAAAGGCGCCTCCGATCGCATCCCGTAAACACTCGACGAGCTGGCGTACAGCAAACGGGCAACCCGGTGCCGGTGACAGGCCAAAAGAACGTTGGCAAATCCGACCAAATTGGACGCGACAAAGTCTTGAGGCGCCAGCATGGAGTGCCGAACACCGGCCTGGGCGGCCAAATGGATGACCCGTTCGGGCCGAACACTGCCCATCCAATCCAGCAGCTCGCTGGGATGCGCCACGTCGAGCCGTTGCCACTGCACGCCTGGCGCTTGTCGAACCGCAGCCATGCGCGCCGCACGCAGCCTGGAGGCCGTGCTGTTGGGGTCAAGGTCCAAAGGGGTGCATCCGGCGTCGTCAGCCCAATCGCAGGCGTGCACGGTGTGGCCCCTTTGGGCCAGATGCAAGGCCAGCCGTGAGCCAATAAAGCCTGCCGCACCCGTGACCATCCATGGAACTGTCATAAAAATATGTTTTGATAGTATCAACAGGATTTTCTAATACAAATATGACAGTAGTTCGAGAAAACCCCGACTCACTGGCCATTTATTCACCGTCGGTGACACACACCGCTTGGCTGACTGCACTGATGTGTATTGCTTGTGGTGTTGGGCTGCACCATTCATCACTCAACCAGGAATGGCTCATCCTGGGACATCAAAAGACCTGGCTGCCGGAGCAATTTTGGCTGTTTGTGACCCAGTGGGGCGATGCGGGGCAGTGCTTGCTCTTGATGCTGATCCTCTTTGCGAGAGACGGCGGCAAACTGGCCTTGATCTTGAAAACCTGGCTCTTGGGGATCCCGGTTTCGATGGTGCTCAAGCACACGCTCAACATTCCGCGTCCCTTGAACGTGCTCGACGCCCAGTGGCTGCAAGTGGTTGGTCAGCCGCCTCTGTTGGGTCACTCCATGCCCTCTGGCCATGCGATGGCCGCGGGCTCTGCCGCTGCGCTGTTGTTTTTATTCATGCGGTCCGAGCGACCTCGGCTTCAGTGGGTGGTGCTTTTGCTGTGCGCCTTGGTGGCGCTCTCGCGGGTCTCGGTCGGAGCGCATTGGCCGGCCGATGTGGTCACGGGTTTCGGCCTCGGTGGGCTGCTGGTGATCTTGGCCTGCCATTGGGAAAAATTTCAACCCTGGGTGTTGAACCCCGATGCACTGAGGACCCGCTTTGGCCTCGTCGCTTTGCAAGTTCTTGTGCTGTACTTGGTGTGGATTGCGCCCTTGGAAGGCCTCGGTATGGCATTGGCTCGCGGGGCGATTTCAGTCGGCGTGGTGTTGGGCGTGCTCACCTCATGGCCGCGTGCCCGAGCCTGAGGCCACCCGTGCGCTCAACACCTCTTCGGCTCCTGAAATTCATGACCATGCTCCTGTGTGTGGGGCTGGCCCTGTGGTTGTTTGTCTGGGCCTGGGAAAAACTTGACCGGCCCGATTTGGCCCATTGGTGGCGCACAGTGCCCATTTGGATTTGGGCAACCGCAGCCGCGATTTGGGGATGCACCTTCATTCTGCGCGCCATCAGGCTGCGCCAGGAGTGGCAATGGAAGCGACACATCAACCTGCGAACCGCTTTGCACGTGGTGCTGCTGCACAACTCGGCGGCCTTGCTGATGCCCCTGCGATCAGGTGAATTGGGCTATCCGCTGCTGGTACGAAAAGTCTTTGACGCCAGCTGGCCAGAGTCACTGCGCAGTCTGCTCTGGTTGCGGTTCCAGGACGCTGTGGTGCTCGGCTTCTTGGCCCTGTTGTTTTGGCCGTTCGCCCCCCCAGTCGCGGCTGTCTTGATCGCTGCACCTGTGCTCATTGCCCTGCTGGCTTCTCGCCAGCATTTGGAAAAGCTCGTCCTCGCCTGCCGCGGCCGCGTGGAGTGGTTTGGATTTCTATGGCACGGCCGCGGCCGCCCCTCAGGTTGGCTGTTGAGCTTGGCCAATTGGCTGCTGAAGATCGCAGTGGTCGCCTTTTTGCTGCAGTTCATCTTGCAGGAATCGATCAGCTTGGGCCTGCAAGCGAGCGTGTCCGCAGCTTTAGGGGGCGAAATCGCGGCCTTGCTGCCGATTCAAGGTCCCGCCAGTTTGGGCACTTACGAAACAGGGGTCTGGCTGTTTTCCGGCCTGCCGCTTGAACAGGCCCCCTTGGTGGGCATGGCGGCTTTGCTGGTTCACCTGTTTTGCCTGGGCGTCTCCTTGCTGCTGGCCTTGATCGTGGCGGCTGTGGACGGGCCCGCCTTCTGGCGCGCGCCGAATGAAAAAAACCGGGCCGATCCGATTCAAAACTGATTATTTATGTTGCTACAAACTCCCCCTCACCGTCTGTCTGTGGTGGTCCCCATGTTCAACGAGGAGGAACTGGCGCACGACCTGATCGATGCGGTCCAAGCGGCCTTGATGCACTACCCGCACCCTTGGGAGCTTTTGGTGGTCGACGATGGCAGCACCGACGAGACCTGGAAGCGCTTACGCCAGCGTGCCCAGCAAGTGGGCCCACACATTCGGATCATTCGCTTGCTGCGCAACTTTCGTCAGACCGCAGCGATGCAGGCGGGCATCGACATGGCCCGAGGCGATGTGATCGTCACCATGGATGGGGATTTGCAAAATGACCCCCAAGACATCCCCCAGTTGGTCGATAAATTGCTGCGCGAAGACTTGGACTTGGTCGCCGGCTGGCGACAAAATCGGCAAGATGGTCTGCTGCTGCGCAAGATCCCCTCCAGACTGGCCAATCGCCTCATCAGGCGCGTCAGTGGTCTGCAATTCCAAGACCTGGGCTGCAGCCTGAAAGCCTTTCGCACCAGCGTGTTGCGCAAAATCCGGCTTTATGGCGAGATGCACCGCTTCATCCCTGCCTGGATGGCCACCGTCACCTCCCCTGATCGCATGGACGAGTTGGCCGTTAGCCACCGACCTCGAACCAAGGGCCAATCCAAATACGGCATCTCCAGAACCATTCGGGTCCTGGTCGACTTGCTGTCGATCCATTTCTTTTTGAACTTTGGCACACGCCCGGGACACTTCTTTGGCGGACTGGGCTTGTTGGTCGGTGCAGTCGGCACGCTGATCCTGGCTTACCTGGCGGTCATCAAATGGATGGGCGAAGACATCGGTACCCGGCCCCTGATGTTTGTGGGTTTTTTCTGCATCGTCTCTGGCCTGCAGTTCATCACCACAGGGGTGTTGTCGGAAATGCTGATGCGCACTTATTTTGACGGGGGACAGTCGCTGGCTTACCACACCCGGGACTTGACCACCCTGGACGACAACGCAGGATGGCATGCCACACCTTGAATCCACGCCCAGCTTGACTGCCAAGCCTCCCATCTGGGCCATCCCTTTGGCCTTGGGTTTGCTGGTGTTTCTGCTCATGGGATTGGGCCAGCCCCCCTTGTTCGATGTTGACGAGGGGGCTTTCTCCGAAGCGACCCGGGGCCTGCTGTCGTCGGGTGATTGGGGCCACACCACGCTCAATGGTTTGGACCGCTTTGACAAACCCATTGGCGTCTATTGGCTGCAAGCCCTCAGTGGGGTGCTGTTGGGGCCGACCGAGTTGGCCATGAGACTGCCCTCGGCTTTGGCCACCTGGTTGGGTGCGCTGGCCCTTTGGCGATGCATCGCTGGTCAATGGGGTGTTCGGACTGGCGCTTGGGCAGCCATCATCCATGTCACCAGTTTTGGCAGCTGGGCCATGGCCCACGCGGCCACGGCGGACGCGGTGCTGGGCATGTTCCTGATGCTGAGCGCCATCGACCTGTGGCGATACCTCCAAACTGAAGACTTGAAGGCATTGCGCTGGCTCGCCTTGTGGGTCGGCGCGGGGCTGCTGGTCAAAGGGCCAGTCGCCCTCTTGATCCCAGCGGCCAGCCTGCTCATCCACTGCCTTGTGTCTGGTCAATGGGCGGTTTGCCGCAAAGCACTGCTCGATGTGCGCGCTTGGCTTTGCATGCTGGCCATGGCTTTGCCGTGGTACGCCTACGCCGTATGGCGGCACGGCGAGGATTTCGTGCAAGGCTTCATTTTGAAGCACAACGTCGAGCGTTTTACCGCCCCGATGGAAGGGCATGGCGGCCATTGGCTTTACTTCGTGATTGTGGCACCCATTTTGTGGATGCCCTGGACGTCGCTGTTGCTGGCCTGGTGGGGCCGCTGGCAGGCACTGTGGGGCCATGCACTGACCCGTCACGCCTTGATCTGGACTGTTTTTGTGCTGGTTTTTTTCAGTTTTTCCGGCACCAAGCTGCCTCACTATGGCATCTATGCCGCACCCGGGGTTGTGCTGTTGCTGACAGTCGCTTTGGAGAACATGCGAACTTGGCATGCCGGGCTGTGCGCATTGGCCTTGCTGGCCTGGCAGGCCGTGTTGGTCGGACTTCCCTGGTTCTGGATGACTTTTCCTGAGCAGGTTCCGCAGGCGCTGAGGCCTATTTTCCGGCATGGCCTGGACACTTTGCCACTGGTCACGATTGCCACCCTCTGGGGCCTGCTGGCGCTGACCCTGCTGATCTGGCGCGCCAAAATGCCCCGCTTGGGCGTGGCCGACATGCTGTCGGGCATGGCCTTGGTCCATGGCACGGTCTTGGCCTTGGTCGTTTGGCCGTGGTGGGCCAACACCCTGCAGGGACCCATCAAAGCCTTGGGACTGGAAGCAAGAAATTGGCCGTCCTCCGTGGGGCAAATCGGAGGCAACTGGCCCTCCTTTGCCTTTTACCGTCAACAAGCACTGCTCCCCAAAGGCACTCCAGCAAGCTTGTACCTGGCCCCTGAGTCTCAAGTCCCGCCCGGTGCTCGGGTGTGGGCCAAGAACAAGGGCATGGTTTTGTTCCAAACTGAAACGGCTTCCCGGCCATGAACACATCCCCATCCAGATTTGGCGCAACCGAGCGGCGCAACACGCTCCTTTTTGTGGTCGCTTTGGTGGTGGGGTCCGGGCTCTGGCGACTTGCGGCCACCTGGTGGAGCGGGGCCGGGCTGTTTGTTGACGAAGCCCAATACTGGGACTGGTCACGCGATCTGGCTTGGGGCTATTTTTCCAAGCCGCCGGTTTTACCCTCACTCATGCGGCTGTCCACATGGATCGGCGGCGACAGCTTGACCGGCGTGCGCTGGCTGGTGGTGTTGATCTGGACACTGACCCCTTTGGTTCTGTGGCGGCTGACGCGGGATATGCTGCGCGATGGCACCGATTTGGATGGCCACTCCCGCTTGATCGCGGGTGCCTGGGCCGCAGCGCTGTGCAGCGCCATGCTGGCCTTTGCGCTGCTGGGGCAGGTGAGCACAACCGATGGCCCCCTTCTTTTTTTCTGGTCCCTGGTCATGTGGTCCTTCTGGCGGGCCCAACAAACGCCTGAGAATCTCACTTCTTGGGCCCTGGTGGGCCTGTTCCTGGCCTTGGCCGTCCTGTCCAAGTACACCGCCATGGCCGCTGGCGTCAGCCTGGTGTGGCTGGCATGGCATTTGCGCCAGCGCTTGATCTTGCGGGGCTTGTTGCTGGCCTTCATGATTTGCGCCGTTTTACTGAGCCCTCATTTGGCCTGGAACCACCGCAATGCTTGGCCCACCCTCAGGCACACCACCGAACTGCTGGGTTCGGGCCAGGGCGCCGATGCGGCATCGCCTTGGGCCTCGGCCTTGGTCTACATCCTCAGCCAGGGTGTGCTCATCGGGCCTGTTGTGCTCGTGGTGGCCCTGCTCTGGCTGATCCTGTACTGGCGCAATAGCCCGGCACCACCCATGGCGACACGCGGACCTGCGGGTCGCCTGTCCTTGATGGGTTGGAGCTGGTCTTGGGCGTGGCCGATATGGCTGGCGGGTTTGCTCCAGTCTCTTTGGGGAAAATCCCAGATGAACTGGCCTGCTCCGGCTTTGCTGGCACTGGCCTTGATGATGGCCCTTTGGCGCGTCAGACGCCCGACTTTGACATGGACCGGGCCTTGGGTGGTTTGGATTACGGGCACCTTGGTGGGTGCCACCATCTCTCTGGCCGGTGACTGGCGGCAGCATCTGATTCCTGGCAGCACGGGACCACGCTGGGACCTGTGGTCCAGGGCCAAAGGCTGGGACAGTGCCTTGCTTGCCCTGAGCCCATACACAGCCCAATTTCCGGCTTTGCAGATCGTTTCCGCAGAGCGTGCGCTCATTGCGCATGCCGCCTACGCATGGCGCGACCAGGACCGCCGCGTCCAAGCGTGGTCACCCGCCGTGTCACCTGCGCACCACTACGAGATGGTCAACCCCTACGACCCCAAGCACCCCCAAAATGCCAGGGCCTCGGTGCTGATGATCTCCAACGATGAAACACCTTGGGGCCACCCATGGCTTGAATTTTTCCCTCACCGGCATTTGCTCCATCGACACACCGAAGCGGGCAGAACTGTTTTCCTCTGGAAGCTGGACCCCCATTGAAACCCCGTTACCGCTCCTGGCTCGCATGGACCGCCCTGTTGCTGGCCTCATGCTTCATTGTCCTGCTCTGGCCCGAATTAGACCTCTGGGTGGCCCAACAGTTCTATGAAGAAAGAGGCACCTTTCCTGCTGGCGATTGGGTTTGGGTCCAGGCCACTTACGTCTGGGCACCCCGGGTGGGCATGGCATTGACGCTGTGCGCCTTGCTCGTGATTGTGGCACGCTGGATCCAACCCACTCAGGTGCTCAGGGGCGTCTGGCGAAAATCTCTTGCTTGGCTCTTGGTGGTCGTGCTTGGCGTGGGGCTACTGGTCCACGAGGGGCTAAAAAATCAGGTCGGTCGCCCCCGCCCTGCCCACACCCTCAGCATGGGTGGGGATGCCCCTTTCATTCCTGCACTGCACAGCAGTCACCTGTGCCAGCGCAACTGCTCGTTCGTCAGTGGTCACGCCGCCATCGGCTTTTGCATCATGACCTTGGGGCTGTGGTCAGCGCCCGCAGCCCGCAGGCGTTGGTGGATTCTCGGGACTCTGGCCGGCACCTTGATTGGTCTGGGACGGATCATGCAGGGAGGACACTTCCTGAGCGATGTGGTTTTTTCGATGGTGGCCATTTGGGGTACCAATTTATTGATCCGGCACATCTGGCTTCATTGGCGCCTTTACCAGCTGAAACGCACATGAAATTTCGGCACTCTCACTGCGCCAGTGCGCCACCGATGGAACGCCTCAGAGTTTGCTGAGCAAGGCTTGCCCCATTTGGATGCGTTGCCCGAGCACGATGTCAGGTGCCAAGGCAAAGCCTTTGGGCACAAACACCAAAATGGTCGAGCCGTGCTCGAACCAGCCCATTTCCTGGCCCTTGGCATAGACCGCATCACAGGGCATTTCATTCGGGCCTTTGTAGCGCAGGTTGAGCAACACATCGACCGCATGAAAGCGCATGCTGGCCACCAACACCGCCGCCACGGGCACGATCAAGAACGGCACGCCCTCTTGCGTTTGCATGTGCAAGACCGCCCGTTCGTTTTTGCAAAACAGCTCTTGTACGCGCGCCAGTGCCACCGGGTTCACATTCCAGGTGTCGCCCGAGATGTAAGTCACATGCTGCAGCTGCACGTCGTGCGGCGCATGGAAACGGTGGTACATGCTGCTGGTCAGGCGCAAGGTGATGTAGGTGCCCCCTTCCAGCGCGGCAGGCCAATGCTGACAGCGCGCGGATGTACCCAGCAAAGTGTCCAACTGGTAAGGAAAACCTTTGGCCTGAAAAACCTGGCCCTGCGTGATCGTGCCGCAGGCCCCCACGATGGCATCGCAAGGCGAGGTCATGCGCGTGGGGTCCAGGTTGACCACCCGCGCCCCGGGCTTGAGCTCACGCGTGAAGCACGCATGCAAGCTGTCAAATTGCGTGTGCTTGGCTTCGCTCAAATCCAGATCACTGAACCAGCGCCAAACCGCCATGGACGACTTGACCACCCAGGGGTGTCGGATCTTGCTCCACCAGCCCATGAATCGGGTCAGGGTGATGCGCGGGATGCGGTTGGTGAGCAAGAAATTCAGGTCTTCTTGCAGCATCCATTTTTGAAAAAGTCGGCGAATCTTCATCATGTTGTCACTCAATTTGAATAAAAAGAAATTTTGTTGTCACAAGGAGCTTGACTGTGAACCCCACTTGGATCAGTTTGGGCATATTGGCCGCTTTTGCACCAGCCATTCACCAACGCCTTCAACTCTCGCGCGCCAAACACCCTTCTTTGGCAGGGCATTCGCGGATGGCCAAACGCTTGGCACGCTGGCTGCCTGGCTACAGTTTCAATGAAACCGAATTTTTCGGTTGCGACGGTGCGCCCCTGGACATTCAAGCCCAACGCCGTGCCTCTTTCATGGGCTTGGCCGACACTTTGCAAAAACGCCACCGCTTGAGCATAGAAGCCACCGCTGCCGCGCGTGAAAACATCTCGGACATGCAATTCATTGCGGCCTACCGTGTGCCCTTTCAGTTCAGCCCCGTGGTGCGTGAGCATCTGAAAGTAGGCTCGTTCTGGCAGTCGGCCCAAGGCGTGCAAGTCACAGACCTGGACGGTCAAGTCTTTTACGACCTGACCGGCTCTTATGGCGTCAATGTTTTCGGCGCTGATTTTTACAAACGCACCATGTCCGAAGGCATGGCGCGCACGGAAAGCTTGGGACCCGTCCTGGGCTCTTACCACCCTGTGGTGGCCAGCAATGCAGAAAAACTCAAAGTCATCTCGGGTTTGGACGAAGTGTCTTTTCACATGTCGGGCACCGAGGCCGTCATGCAGGCCGTTCGCTTGGCCCGGTACCACACCCGCCGCAAAAACATCGTGCGATTTTGCGGGGCTTACCACGGTTGGTGGGAGGACGTGCAGCCCGGCCCGGGCAACCCGATGCCACCGCGCGAAACCTACACGCTGAGCGAGATGAGCGAACGCAGCTTGAAAGTGCTGCGTACCCGCAAAGACATTGCCTGCGTGCTGATCAACCCATTGCAGGCGCTGCACACAAACGTCAACGCGCCAGGCGACTCGACCCTGGTGGACAGCAGCCGACGCGCCGCTTATAACCGCGAGGCTTACACCGCTTGGCTCAAGGCCTTGCGACAGGTCTGCACAGAACGCGGCATTGCGCTGATTTTTGACGAAGTCTTTTTGGGCTTCCGTTTGGCAGCAGGTGGCGCGCAAGCCTACTTTGGCGTGCAAGCGGACATGGTCACTTATGGGAAAACATTGGGCGGTGGATTTCCTGTCGGCGTGATCTGTGGCAAACGCGTGTGGATGCGCCGTTTTGATGAAAAACGTCCAGCAAACATCTGCTTTGCGCGTGGCACGTTTAATGCCCATCCTGCGGTTATGGGCGCCATGTCGGCATTTTTGGATCAATTGCAAACGCCAGAAGTCCGAGCCATTTACGAAGGACTGGATGAGCGCTGGAATGCCCGCGCCACCCAATTCAACAGCACCATGCAAGCGCATGGCTTGCCCTTGCAAGCGGCCAACATGTCGAGCGTCTGGACACTCTTTTATACCCAGCCCAGCCGGTACAACTGGATGCTGCAGTACTACCTCAGGCTGCATGGATTGGCGCTCAGTTGGGTGGGAACGGGTCGTTTGATCTTCAGCCTCAACTACAGCGACGCTGACTTTGAAGCGGTGCTTCAAAAGTTTGTCTTAGCCTGTCAAGACATGCAGCGCGATGGCTGGTGGTGGCATGCCCCAGAGATCACCAACAAATCCATCCGCCGCAGCATCCTCAAGGAAACACTGTTTCGCTGAAGACAAACCCCGGTTCACTGTGGCCCAGTGAACCGGGGTGATGAACCCTCAGCGGCCGGAGTGAAAAGTGCTGTCAGCGAAGCGCTGACCGCGCAACAACTGCCATGGCGCTCTGTGGTAGAGATAGATGTCATGGAAGGGATCGGTGATGATCTTGGTCATCCAGACCAGTCCGGTTTGCACGTCATACAGGAAAAACAAATGCACTGTGCGGAACAGCAATGCCGCCGCACCCAAGTACAACCAGGCAAAACCCACAGCCCGCAAAAACTCAAACCAGGTGTCATGCACCGGCAGCAAGCCCATGAAGCCAGGATTCATGTAGATGGCCAAAGGCAAAAGAGCCCAGACACTCAACAACACCACCTTGCGGCGCAGGTTATAGCCCACCTTGATCTCTTCCTTGAAGTCGTTGGTGGCTTCGTTGACGTGGTCATAGCCCAAGGGTTCAAAGAAGAAGTGACCGGCTTGTCTGGAGGTCATGGAGACCATCCAGGCCAGCAACGCAGCCATGGCCGGATCGATCCACAGCATGCCGTAAGCCACCACAAAAGCCATGGCACTGAGCAAGTGCAGGGACTGGTTGATGCGGCAATGGTGGTAGTAGCGGTGATCGTCCCAACGCTGCACTTCCAAAGCTTTCAAAAAATCTTTCACAGAAACCCCTTTAGTTGAACGTATGAAGATCATCATCAATTCGTGTGAAAAATCAGTGACAAGGCTTTTGTCATCAAACTGTTAAAACCTGCGTTCACCATAGGGGCATGCAAGAACAAGACAATGCGACCTACTGGGTTGAAAACTTTGTGCCCGCCAACGCACCACTGCGCATTGCGGTGGTGACCGAAACCTGGCCCCCCGAGGTCAATGGCGTTGCTCTGACGCTTTCGCGCCTGATCCAAGAGCTGAGCCAACGCCAACACACGATCCAGCTCCTGCGCCCCCGGCAAGACCGCCATGAAACCGAAAGCCATCGGGAGGGCTGGAGTGAACTGCTGCTCAAAGGCATGCCCATCCCACGCTACCCCCAGCTCAAGCTGGGGTTCCCCAGCAAAAAGTCATTGATCCAGGCCTGGAGTCTGCAGCGGCCCGACTTGGTGCACATCGCCACCGAGGGGCCACTGGGCTGGTCGGCCCTGCAAGCGGCCAGGGTCTTGCGTTTGCCTGTCACCTCCGACTTCAGAACCAATTTTCAAAGCTACAGCAAACACTATGGCGTCGGTTGGCTGCAAAAACCCATCGTGGCTTACTTGCGGAAATTTCACAACCGCACCTTGTGCACCATGGTGCCCACCCAAGCCATGCACGACCAGCTCAAGATCTTGGGGTTTCACAACCTTCAGGTGGTGGCCCGCGGCGTGGATACGCAGCTGTTCACACCCGACAAACGCAGCACCAGCTTGCGCAGCCAATGGCACGCCGATGACCAGACCCTGGTCATTTTGTCGGTGGGGCGCTTGGCGGCAGAAAAAAATCTGGATTTGACGGTCAAAACCTACCAGGCCATGAAACAAAACAACCGTCCGGTGAAACTTGTTTTTTGCGGAGATGGCCCCTACCGGTCCAAACTCCAGGCCGAGTGCCCAGAGGCCATCTTCATGGGCATGGCCAGCCAAGCACAATTGGCCGTGGCCTACGCCAGTGCCGATTTGTTCATGTTCCCCAGCCTCACCGAAACCTTCGGCAACGTGACCTTGGAAGCCCTGGCCAGCGGCACCCCAGTCCTGGCATTTGACTGCGCCGCCGCCAAAGAAGTGATTGATGACGAACACAATGGCTGGCTCGTTCCAGGTGAAGATGCACAACGCTTTGTCTTGCGTGCCTTGGCCATCACACAAAAAGCATCGACCTTGCAAGCGGCTCGACTGAACGCAGCGGCCAGCATTCGGAAATGGGAATGGTCCAGCATCGCCAACGAGGTGGAGAACATGTTCCGAAGGGTTCTGACGGGTGCACTAGCTGAGCGTTGAATCCCGCGTTGCACCCCGCTTTCCTGCCTTGCGGCGCCAAGGCAAAACGGCCAGCCACAAGGGCAGTGACAAGCACAGCATCATGGCGAGCAGAGGCCAATCCCAGGCCAACAGCAAGCTGTACAAGCCCAGCATCACCAACACACTCAGGTTTTCGTTAAAGCCCTGCACGGCAATCGAACGTCCAGGCGGCATGATCTTGAGTCCCCGGTGTTGCAACAAGGCATTCATGGGCACCAGCAACATGCCACCCGCCCAGCCTGCCGCCAGCATCATGGGCACCGCCAGCCACACGCTTTGTGTCAGGGCCAAAGCAGGCATCAAGCAAGCCAACACCACGGCCCAGACCCTCTGCCTTCGGGCATGAAAGATACGGCAGGTGAGCGCCGCCATGACGGCGCCACCGATCACCCCCAATGCCACCAGACCCTGCAAATAAGCCCCGGCTTGCAAAGTCAAGCCTGCCTGCGTCTGCGCCCACACCAGGACCAAGAACTGCAGCACAGCACCCACACCCCAGCTGAACGTCGTGACCCGCAAAGACACGCCCCCCAAGGGGTCTCGCCACAGGTTCAAGTGGTTGACCCAAAAAGCCGACCAACGCATATCCGCCCAAGACCACGCCGATTGCCTGGGCGAGCGCAAGGCATACATCCCACTGTTGAGCACTGCAGAAATCACATACAACAGGCAGATCACGCCCAAACCAAAACCGATTTGGGTTTCAACCAGCCAATCGGTTGTGGCCCAAGCCAAGACACTTTGGAGCCCATCATCCCCCCAAGACCCTGAGCCCATCAGCCAACCGCCCAACACCACGCCCCATAAAACGGAGAGCACCACCGACACCTCTAAAAAGGCATTGGCTTTGACCAGACTGGCCGAAGGCACGGTTTCAGTGAGCAAGCCATATTTCGCCGGGGCATAGACAGAGGCCGCAAAGCCAGTCAGGGCAAAGGCCACCAGAGGGCTCACGCCGATCCACAACAAGACGACCGACACCAACTTCAACAAATTCATCGCCATCATGACGTGGCGTTTTTGAAAGGCATCGGCCACAGGCCCCACCACGCTGGCCAACACCACATAGGACAAAGTGAAGGCCATTTTCAGCAAGGGAGCCCACCATCCTGGGTGGCCTTGCTCCTGCAAAAAGTAAATGCCCAGCAACAAAAAGGCGTTGTCTGCCAGCCCACTGAAAAACTGGGCCAGGATCAAAAAAGCAAAGCCCTTAGGCATTCATGAGTTCAACAGCGGCGGGCGCTTCGGCCTGAAGGCCGAAATCCATCAGTTGCGCCAAATCATTGCGCCTGCCCACACCCTGGTACGCCACACCCAATTGGCTCAGGGCGTCTGGGTTGTAGAGGTTTCTGCCGTCCAGAATGAAGGGTTTGCGCATCAGGGCCTTCATGGCCTCGAAATCCGGGTTGTGGAAATTCTTCCACTCGGTCAACACCATCAAGGCGTCGGCGCCCTCCAAGGCCTGCATGTCTGAAGCAGCCAATTCAAAGCGCTCCAGCAGATGCGGCTCTTGACTCAGATCCAAACGCAAAGCCTGCAAGGCATGCGGGCCTGCCACAGGATCGAAAGCACTGACTTGTGCACCGCGCAACAACAATTGACGAATCACCACGCGGCTGGGTGCCTCGCGCATGTCATCCGTGTTGGGCTTGAAAGCCAAGCCCCAAACCGCAATTTTCCGACCCGTCAAATCGGGCCCCATGCGCTGCGTCAATCGGTCCACCAAAATTGTTTTCTGTCGCTCATTGACCAACTCCGTGGCACTGACCACCGCCATGCTGTGCCCATGGGACTTGGCGGTGTTGACCAGCGCCTGCGTGTCCTTTGGAAAGCAACTGCCCCCATAGCCACAACCCGCATACAAAAAGCTGTGGCCAATGCGACTGTCAGCCCCAATGCCCCGGCGAATGTGGTCCACATCGGCGCCCAACACATCGGCCAGGTTGGCCATTTCATTCATGAACGAGATGCGAGCGGCCAGCATGGCATTGGCCGCGTATTTGGTCAACTCGGCACTGCGCACATCCATCCACACGGTGCGGGCATGGTGGCGGTTGAAGCTGGCATACAAATCACCCATCATGCGGCGACTGCGGGCCTGGTGCAGGCCCTCATCCACGCCCACCACAATGCGGTCTGGCCGCATGAAATCATCAATGGCGGCGCCTTCTTTGAGGAATTCCGGATTGGACACCACGTCGAACAATTCTGGCGACATGCCCCTGTGCACCAACTCATGCGCGATCGCAGCACGCACTTTGTCGGCCGTCCCCACCGGCACCGTGGATTTGTTGACCACCAACTTGAAGCCCTTCAGGTGCCGGCCAATCGTGGCCGCCACCGACAAGACGTGCCCCAAGTCGGCCGAACCATCTTCGGCCGGTGGCGTGCCCACAGCGATGAACAGGATGTCGCCATGCTCGATCGCCTCACAAGCATCGCTGGTAAAGCGAATGCGTCCATCGGCCCGATTGCGCGTGAGCAGTTCTTTGAGGCCAGGCTCGTAAATCGGCACTTCACCTTCTTGCAAGGCACGAATTTTTTCTTCATCCTTGTCCAAGCACACCACTTTGAAACCCAGGTCAGACAAGCAGGCGCCTGTGACCAAACCGACATAACCCGAACCTACGATCGTGATGCGCATAATGCTCTCCAGTTGATGGGAACATCATTGTGTTTGAGCGTGAAAACTTGGTGTCAAATTCATGAAGAAACGGCGACACGCATCGGGCTATCGCTGTGTCAAGACCACACCCCAGTCATCAAATCAAGGCTTTTCTGACCCGTGCAGATATCCACTCACTGAACACCACCGTGACCAAGATCAAAATCAGCAGCATCGTGACCTTGGGCCAAGCCAAGGTGGCCAACGCGCCTTCTAGCTTCACGCCAATGCCGCCCGCACCCACCAAGCCCAAGACGGTGGATTCACGGATGTTGATGTCCCAGCGGAACACGCTGATGCCCGCCAAAGTGGGGGCCACTTGCGGCACCACACCCCAAGCCATGGTCTGCGCACTGGATGCCCCAGTCGCTTCAATGGCCTCGACCTGATCAGCGTCGATTTCTTCGATGGCCTCGTACAGCAGTTTGCCGATGAAGCCAATGGAGCGCAGGGCGATAGCCAAGATGCCTGCCAACACGCCGGGCCCCAAAATCGCCACCAACAACAAGGCCCAAATGAGCGAGTTGATCGAGCGCGAGGCCACGATCACAAGCAGGGCTACCGGGCGAATGAAGGTGGCACTGGGGGTGGTGTTGCTGGCGGCTAAAAAGGCGATGGGCACGGCCATCACCAAACCCAACAAGGTGCCCAAGGTGGCGATGTTGATGGTTTCCCACAAAGGCCACCACAACTCATGCACCGACGACCACGCGGGGGGCATCATGCGCGAGCCTATGTCTTTGAACTGGGCCGGTGCATCGACCACAAAAGCCCAAATGGTGTCTTGGGTCATGACCTGGAAGGTCCAGCTCACAAAAGCCAAGACCAAGACCCACAGCATGAACACCGCCAGCTCAGACTTGGGCGAGCGTTTGCGCCACACAGCGGCTTTCAAAGCACTGCTCATTGGATGTACTTTCTCAGCCGTCCCGAGCTGTATTCGGCGAACATGACGATGACAATGATCACCCACAAAATGGCGGCTGCAGAGTCAAACTCATAGCGGTCCATGGCGGTGTTGAGCGTAGCCCCAATGCCACCCGCCCCCACAATGCCAATCACCGCCGACTCGCGGAAATTGATATCGAGCCGGTACAAGGACAAACCCAGCAAGCGGGGCATGACTTGGGACAACACCGCAAAGTCCAACACTTGCCCATAGCCCGCACCCGTGGCTCGCAAGGCTTCGAGTTGCGAGGCCTGAATTTCTTCGATGTCCTCAGCCATGAGTTTGGCCATGAAGCCAATGGTGGCAAAGGTCAAGGTCAAGAAACCCGCGAAGGGGCCAAAGCCAAACATGGCCACCAAAAAGATCGCCACAATGATTTCGTTCAAGGTGCGCGACAAAGCAATGAAGCCACGGCAGAACAGGTAAATCCAGGTCGGGGCCAAATTGCGCGAAGCCCCCACGGCCACAGGTATGGACAGCAAAACACCCAAGGCAGTGGACGTCACCGTCATGGTCAGGCTTTCCTGAAAGCCCAGCGCGATATCCCCCCATCGGCTGGAAAAGTCGGGGTACATGAAGCCTTGTACAAAGGCCCAGCCGCGGTCCAATCCCAGCACCATGCGGGCCCAATTGACCTCGACCGAACCGATGGCCAGCACCAGGTAAATCAACGCGCCGATGTAAAGGGCCCAGCGGGTGCGCCAACTGGCAATGAAGGGGGGGGGCGTCCAGGCACGCATGGGCCGTGCAGCCAACGGCGGCGTCTCAGCGCTCATGCGACGGTCAGGGCCAGGTTGTTTTCTTCACGGTCCTGTGACGCCTCTGCAGTGGCTTGCATGCGCAGGGTGATGGCAGTCCAGTCTTCGTCGCCATAAATGCGCGTCAGCACGTCTCGGTCGACTTGCGATGCGGGTCCATCAAACACCACACTGCCCGCGCGCAAACCCACGATGCGTGGCAAAAATTCGGTGGCCAACACCACATCGTGGATGTTGACGATCGCGGCAAGTCCGCGTTCATGGCACAGCTCCAAAATCAACCGCATGATTTGGCGAGACGTCTTGGGGTCCAGGCTCGCAGTGGGTTCATCCACCAACAGCAACTTGGGGCTTTGCATCAAAGCGCGGGCAATGCCCACGCGCTGGCGTTGCCCGCCCGACAGCGCATCGGCGCGCTTGTTCTCCATGCCGCTCAGGCCCACGCGCTCGAGCAGCGCATAGGCTTGCGCAATGTCTTGGGCTTCGAAGCGCCGAAACCAACTGGCCCAAAACCCGGTGTACCCAAGCCGACCCGACAACAGGTTTTCCATCACGGTCAAACGCTCGACCAGGGCGTATTCCTGAAAAATCATGCCAATGTGCCGACGCGCCTGGCGCAGCCCGGACGATCCCAAGGCCCCCAAGTCTTGGCCATCGAGCACGATCTGCCCTGCCGTGGGCTGCACCAGCCGGTTCACGCAACGGATGAGCGTGGATTTTCCCGCGCCCGAGGGCCCGATCAAACCCAAAACTTCACCCGAGGCCACGCTCAAGCTCACGCTTTTGAGCGCGAGGTCACCTGTGGGGTAGCGCTTGTCCAACTGTTGCAACTGCAGCATGTGAGCGCTTTACTTGCAGGCGTAGCTGACGTTCATGGCCTGGTCGATTTCACGCACCACAGCCCAATGCTGTTTGTAAGTGATGGGCATGAATTTTTCTTGGGGTGGCTCGGCCTTGTTGAATTCGGCCGCCAATGTGGTCCCCGCCCAATTGAAGGAGAAGAAGGCTTGCTTGATCTTCTCAGCCAATTCGGGCTTCAAGTTGTACACATACCCATAGCCCGTGGTGGGGAAAGACTGTGACTTGTAGATCACCTTGGTTTGCTCAGGCTTGACCACACCACGAGATTCCATGCGCAGTTTCACCGAATTGGCGATCGCGGCTGCGGGGTAGTCTTTGTTGGCCACACCCAAAATGGAGTTGTCGTGCTTGCCGCTGAACACGGGCGTGAAGTCCTTGCCCGCTTCCATCTTGAATTGCTGACGCATCAAAGCCGAAGGGGCTTTATAGCCTGAGTTGGAGGTCTCGGACGTAAAGGCGATGCGCTTGCCCTTGATGTCTTCGATTTTTTCGATGCCACTGCCGGGGTGGGTGATGAACTCCATCTCGTAGCCAAAGCGGTTGTCATTGGAGGCCATCATGGCAAAAGGCACAAAACCGGCGCAGTTGACGGCGATGGGGTTGGAGCCGGTGTTGAAACCTGAGACGTGCAAGCGGCCTGCGCGCATGGCTTCGAGTTGAGCAGCGTTGCTTTGGACCGGGAAGAACTGAACGCGTTTGCCGGTGACTTTGGACAAGTGGTCCAAGAAGGGCGCCCAGACAGGGGCGTACACAGCGGGATCTTCAACCGGGGTGTAGGCAAACACCAAAGTGGCGGGGTCGATCCACTGCTTGGGGTCAGTGGGCGCATCGGCCACCATGTCGCCGTTGGCGTCCTTGAAACGGGCATCCATTGCCTGCGCTTGGAAAGACACCAAGGTCACCGCCCCCACCATCCAGTTCAAAAAATTGTTGCGCATGATTCACCTTTATGTAGAAAAAAACAGCTTGCAAATGCTTTGTGACACCCATGTGAAAAATTCAAGTCTGGAAATTCAGCTCAATGGTCAGATCAGCCCTGTTGAGTTATCACCCGACTTAAAGGCATCAACAACATGAAGGTAGAACCTTTGCCCAGTTCACTTTGAATTCTCAACTCACCCCCGTGGCGTTGCATGACGTGCTTGGTGATGGCCAGGCCCAAGCCCGTGCCACCGGTTTCTCTGGAACGACTGCGGTCCACCCGGTAAAAACGCTCGGCCAAACGCGGCAAATGCTCGGCCGCAATGCCTGGGCCTGAGTCCTTGACAGTGAACATCAAACCCTCGGGGGTGCTGGACCATTGGGTCTGGATGCCCCCCCCCAAAGGGGTGTAACGGATCGCATTGCTGACCAAATTGGAGACCGCGCTCAACAGCTCCGAACGCGCACCCAGCAAATACACATCGGGCACCGGGGCAAATTCCAATTGGTGCACAGGCCCCTCGGCTTTGTTGGCCATCCATTCCGAGAAAGCCTGCCCTTCGGTGGTCACTTGCAGCATCAAAGCCGCCAAAGAGACCTTTTCCTGCGTACTGGGCAATTGGCTGCCTTCCAGTTGCGACAGCATCAACAAGTCGGCCACCAAGGATTGAATGCGGTCCGATTGTGCCGACATGAGTTGCAGGTAGTGCTGGGTTTCGTCTTTCTCCAAGGGGATGGATTGCAGGGTTTCTACAAAGCCACTGAGCACCGTCAAGGGTGTGCGAATTTCATGCGACACGTTGGCCACAAAATCACGGCGCATGGCATCGGCCTGCGCAACGGCCGTGATGTCGCGCGTCAAAAGCAGCGAACGCCCTTCCCCGTAGGCGTGCAACTGAACCGACAGTTTTTGGAGGTTCATGGCCGAACTGACGCGGCCCTCAATGACCGCCTCCGAAGCGTGGTTGTCCTGCGCAAAATACCGCGCAAACACCGGATCTCGCACCAGGTGCACGATGTGCTGCTGACGGTCTCTTTGTGCGTCCAGCCCCAGATGCGCCGCAGCGGTGTCGTTGCACCATTCGATGCGGGCTTCATCGTCCAGCAAAACCACGCCATTGGGGGAAGCCTGAATGGCCAGCAAAAAATCCTGCAGCTGTTTTTGGTGCACGGCGGCCAGCCTTTGCTGCTGGCGCAGCAAGCGCTGCACGCGCTCAGCGATCTCCCGCCAAACACCCGTCCAAGGTGGGTCTGGGTGCAAAACCGGCGTACTCAGCCATTGCTCGAGCCGGTCCAGCTTCCACTGCAGCATGGCGCCGTGAATGACCAAAGCCAACAAGGCCCCCACAAAGGCCCCCAGGGCCCCGCCCAGAAACCAGCCTGTCGTTCCCGCCAAGCCCGCTACAAGGAGCATTTCGAGAATCGAGGAAAACATGCTGAACCTGGCTTCAAACGGTGGGATTGGAGGTGAAACGGTAGCCCGCACCGCGCACGGTCTCGATCATGTGACCCGCCTCGCCCAGCGACTCACGCAGCCGTTTGACGTGCACATCCACCGTGCGCTCTTCAATATAAACGTGGTCACCCCACACTTTGTCGAGCAAGCCCCCCCGGCTGTGCACCCGCTCGGGGTGACGCATCAGGTAGTGCAACAGCTTGAATTCAGTGGGCCCCACCTTCAGGGGTTTGTCGGCCAAATTGACGCGGTGCGTGTCGGCATCGAGTTGCAAGTCGCCCATTTTGACGACACCTCCCGAAGCCTCGGGCACGCGGCGGCGCAACACCGCACGGATGCGGGCCAGCAACTCACGCGGCGAAAACGGTTTGACGATGTAATCGTCAGCGCCCGCATCCAGCCCAGCCACCCGGTCGGCCTCGTCACCCCGCGCGGTCAGCATCAAGATAGGCACAGCCTTGGTGCGTGCCGAAGCACGCCATTTGCGCGCCAGGGTCAAACCACTCTCGCCCGGCAGCATCCAGTCCAACAAGATCACGTCAGGCAAGATCTCATCGAGCTCGCGCTGGGCGGTTTCGGCGTCGATGGCCCACACCGGCTGAAAGCCGTTGTGCCGCAAATTCACCGCAATCAGTTCGGCGATGGCAGGCTCGTCCTCGACAATCAGAATGCGTGGGATGGTTCTCATAGAACCGCTTTTTCAACGTCGGTCAACGCGGTGTGACGCACGTCAGCACCCTTGACCACGTAGATGACAAACTCGGCGATATTCTTGGCATGGTCGCCAATGCGTTCAATGGCCTTGGCCACGAACAGCAGGTCCAGACTGGCCGAAATCGTGCGCGGGTCTTCCATCATGTAAGTGATCAGTTTGCGCACAAAGCCGTTGAACTCGGCGTCGATCAAGTCGTCTTCTTTCAAAATGACCAGCGCGGTGTTCACATCCAGGCGGGCAAAGGCATCGAGTGCTTTGCGCAGCAAGGCAGTGGCCAGATCGGCCGCTACCCGCAACTCAGACGATGGAAGATTGCGCGGACTGCCCTGCTCCAGGATCTGCTTGACCATGCGCGCGATGCGCTCGGCCTCATCGCCTGCTCGCTCCAAGTTACCGGTGATTTTGGAGATGGCCATCAGCAAGCGCAGATCGCGCGCCGTGGGCTGACGGCGCGCAATGATCGATGCCAATTCGGCATCAATTTCCACTTCCAGCGCATTGACCTGTCGTTCTGTGGCCACCACTTGTTCAGCCACTTCGGAGCTGAACTGGGCCAGCGCGTACACCGCGTGGCGGGTTTGCGATTCAACCAGACCACCCAGCTCCAGAACGCGAGAAGAAACGCCGGTGAGTTCGGCATCGAATTGACTTGAAATGTGCTTGTCCATGGTGCGCTCCTGATCAGCCGAAACGGCCGGTGATGTAGTCTTCGGTTTCTTGCTTGGCGGGCTTCATGAAGATTTGCTCGGTCTGACCAAACTCGACCAACTCGCCCAAATACATGTACGCCGTGAAATCGGACACACGCGCAGCTTGCTGCATGTTATGCGTCACGATGGCCACGGTGTAATCTTTCTTCAATTCACTGACCAACTCTTCCACCTTGGCGGTTGAAATCGGGTCCAGAGCCGAGGTGGGCTCGTCCAGCAAAATGACCTTGGGCTTGACGGCCACAGTACGGGCAATGCACAAGCGCTGCTGCTGACCGCCCGAGAGCGACAGGCCGCTTTGGCCCAGTTTGTCTTTGACTTCGTTCCAGATGGCGGCCTTGGTCAGGGCCGACTCGACGCGCTCGTCCATGTCCGCGCGGCTGAGGTTTTCATACAGGCGCACACCAAAAGCGATGTTGTCGTAAATCGACATTGGGAAAGGGGTTGGCTTTTGGAACACCATGCCAATTTGAGCACGCAGCAAGTTCAGGTCTTGTCCTTTGTCCAGGATGTTCTGACCGTAAAAGTTGATCTGGCCCTCGGCACGTTGGCCGGGGTACAGGCTGTACATGCGGTTGAGCGTGCGCAGCAAGGTGGATTTGCCGCAACCGGATGGACCAATGAAGGCCGTCACGCGGTGCTCAGCGATGTCGAGGTTGACGTTTTTCAGGCCTTTGAATTTGCCGTAATAAAAGTCCAGGTTACGCACTTCAAGGGCGTTTTGGGTCGGTGTCTTGTCAGGCATGAGAATTCCTGTAAATGCAAAGAGAAAAAGCAGTGGTATTCGGAACCGTCAGCTTCAGGCCGACTGTTTGTCCCTGAAAAACACGCGGGCCAAAATATTCAAAACCAGAACCGTCAAGGTGATCAAGAGCGCCCCACCCCAGGCCAAGCGAATCCAGTTGTCGTAAGGGCTCATGGCGAACTGGAAAATCACGACCGGCAAATTGGCCATGGGCTTGCTCATGTCATCGTTGTAAAACTGGTTGCTCAACGCGGTGAACAACAGCGGCGCTGTCTCACCGCTGATGCGGGCAATGGCCAGCAAAACACCGGTGATCACACCGCTTTTGGCCGCGCGCAATGTCACCGACAGCGACACTTTCCAACGCGGCGCACCCAGGGCAAAAGCTGCCTCGCGCAAGCTGCCAGGCACCAGGCGGAGCATGTTTTCAGTGGTTCGCATGACCACGGGTACAGCAATCAAAGTCAGCGCCAAGCTGCCTGCGTAACCAGAGAACCCACCCAAGGTGGCCACGGCAATCGCATACACAAACAAACCGATCACGATCGAGGGCGCTGACAACATGATGTCGGTCACGAAACGGGTGAGCTCGGCCGTTTTGCTTTGATCGCCGTATTCGGTCAGGTAAATACCGGCCAGGATGCCCACAGGTGTGGCGACCAAAACCGACAAGCCGACCATCATCAAACTGCCCACAATGGCATTGCGCAACCCCCCGCCCTCGGTGCCTGGCGCAGGCGTGTCCTTGGTCAAGATGTCCCAGTCGAGTGCCGCAAAACCGTTGGTGAACAAGACCACCAAAATCCACAGCAACACGGTCAAGCCCAAAGCCATGGCCAGCATGGAGGTGACCATGCCCCAGGCATTGGCCAGGCGACGCCTGCGGTACAGCGCGTGATTCATGTTCATCGCCATGTCAGAACCCCTTGGCTTTTTCAGCCCGATTGATCAAGATTTTGGCCAAGGCCAACACCACAAACGTGATCACAAACAACAAAAATCCCAGCGCAAACAAGGACGACATGTGGAAATCGGCGGCTTCGCCGAATTCGTTGGCCAAGGTGGCGGCGATGGACGTGCCCGGTGAAAACAGCGAGGTAGGCATGCGGTTGGCATTGCCAATCACAAAGGTCACCGCCATGGTCTCGCCCAGGGCACGGCCCAGGCCCAACATGATGCCGCCGATGACCCCCTTTTGGGTGTAAGGCAGCACGATCTTGCGCACCACTTCCCAAGTGGTGCAGCCCAGGCCATAGGCCGATTCGCGCAGGATGGGGGGTGTGATTTCGAACACATCGCGCATCACCGCGGCCACAAAAGGCAACACCATGAAGGCCAGCACAATACCGGCCGCCAAAATACCCATGCCGTTGGTGGCACCCCCAAACAGGAAACCGATGAGGGGCATGCCGCCGAGCACATCGCGCAGCGGCACCTGGATGAAATCGGCAAACAAGGGGGCAAACACAAACAGGCCAAACATGCCGTAAATGATGGAAGGCACTGCCGCCAACAATTCAATGGCCGTACCCAATGGGCGGCGCAACCAGACGGGGCAGGTCTCGGTCAGGAAGACCGCGATGCCAAAAGCCAAAGGCACCGCCACCAGCATGGCAATGCCCGCGCTGGCCATGGTGCCCACGATGGCAATGGCCGCACCAAACTCTTCATTGATGATGTCCCATTCGACATACCAAATGAAACGCGCACCAAACTTGGCAAATGTCGGCCAAGCGTTGATGAACAAGGACACGATGATCCCGGCCAAGGCCAACAAAACCAACAGGGAGAACAACTGCGTCAGGCGGTGAAACAACACGTCTTGCAGCCGCTGGCGCTTGACAACGGCCAACATCTGGCTGTGGTTGTTCGCGCTGGAGAGGGGGGTTTGCATGTTTTGACCCATCAAACAAAGAGCATCAAATTAAACAAGAAATCCGTCGGCCGCTGAACAACAACCGACGGATGACAGACCAGGGCCTGAATTACTTCTGGATTTGTGACCAGACGCGTGAACGGATCTGATCGGTCAAGCTGTCTGGCAAGGGCACGTAGTCCAAATCAGCAGCCATTTTCTTGCCATTCTTGAAGGACCAGTCAAAGAATTTCAGGGCTTCGTTGGAGCCGGCTTTGTCAGCGGGTGCTTTATACATCAAAATGAAAGAGGCCGTGCTGACGGGCCAGCTGTTGTCGCCTTTGGCATTGACCATGGACACGCCCATGCCTGGCACGCTGAACCAGTCGGCACCAGCGGCTGCGGCGGCAAAGGTCAGGTCGTCAGGGCTGACGTATTTGCCATTGGCGTTTTGAATTTGTAAGAAATTCATGTTGTTCTTTTTGACGTACGCGTATTCCACGTAGCCAATAGAGCCTTTGATGCGGTTGACGTTGGCCGCCACACCTTCATTGCCCTTGCCACCCACGGACGTGGGAGCAGGCCACTTGACCGCAGCGCCTTTGCCCACGGTGTCAGCCCAGTCTTTGCTGATGGCAGTCAGGTAGTCGGTCCAGTTGAAGGTGGTGCCAGAGCCATCAGCGCGGTGCACCACAGTGATGATTTCGTTGGGCAGGTTTTTGCCGGGGTTCAAAGCAGCCAATTTGGCATCGTTCCACCTGCTGATCTTGCCCAAGAACATCTCGGCCATAACGGGACCGGTCACGCGCAATTCGCCGGGCTTGAAACCGTCCAAGTTGATCACAGGCACGGTGCCGCCAATGATCATGGGGAACTGAACCATGCCGTCTTTGTCCAGGTCAGCGCCCGAAACTGGGGCGTCTGTGGCGCCGAAAGTCACGGTCTTGGCGCGGATTTGGCGGATGCCACCGGAAGAACCGATGGACTGGTAGTTCATGCCCGTGCCTGTGGCGGCTTTGTAGGCTTCAGCCCACTTGGCATAAACAGGGAAGGGGAAAGTCGCGCCAGCGCCGGTGATGTCGGCAGCCATTGCAGTGGCGGCCACAAGGGTCATGCCGACAGCGGCCAAGAGGGATTTAAATTTCAGCATTTCAGCTCCTGAAGCAGGGTCAAAGAAAATTCTTGTCAACAACCTGTTTGCTGCCGACTGATTTCACTGTAGCCCTCAATTGTGACAAGTTTGTGTCAAAGAACCTTGGGTTTTATGGCAAATGAAGCGGTTCCGTCGGGCCGATTGCCTAAAGCGCGTGCTGGCCGAAGTGTTTCAAGCCTTCAAGACGTCCAATTTCAGACCCCTTCGTCTGCTTTCAGGGTTTCAAGCGCCACAAAGCGCCTTCAGGCGAATCGCTCAAGAGGTAAACCAGACCGTCTGGTCCGACACGCACATCGCGGATACGCCCCACTTGCTGCGTCAGCAATCGCTCTTCGGCCACCACTTTCTCGCCGTCCAGCACCAGGCGCACCAGGCTTTGCCCCCGCAAAGCCCCCAGCAGCAAGCTGCCGCGCCAAGCCGGGAAAGCATTCCCCTCGTAAAACGCCATGCCCGAGGGCGCAATCGAGGGCACCCAAATGTGCAGTGGCTGCTCCATGCCTGTCTGGTGCGTGCCCACACCAATGCGCGTGCCCGTCACGTAGTTCACCCCATAAGTGATGGTGGGCCAGCCGTAATCGCGCCCGCTGCGGATGATGTTGAGTTCGTCCCCGCCTTGCGGGCCGTGCTCGTGTGTCCACAACTCGCCCGTTTGCGGATGAATCGCCGCGCCCTGGATGTTGCGGTTGCCCCGGCTGAACGCCTCGGGCATCTGCTGGGGCTGCTGCACAAAGGGGTTGCTCGCGGGCACACGGCCATCATCGTGCAAGCGAATGACCGACCCGGCATGGTCGCGCGGCTTTTGGGCACGCGCTTCGTCGCCCCGGTCACCCAGGGTCAAAAACACATGGCCTTGGCGGTCAACCACGATGCGCCCGCCAAAATGCCGCCCACCCCGCGAAGCAGGCCGCATAACAAACAGAGTTTGCATATCCACCAACCGGTGCCCCTGCAGGCGCGCCCTGACCAGGGCGGTAGCCGAAGCGCCACGTGGGCCCTCTTTGGGGGCCTGCGCATACGCCAAATAAACCCAGCCATTGCGGGCGTAGTCGGGGTGCACAGCCACGTCAAACAAGCCCCCCTGCCCGTCCACCACGATGTCGGCTGGCAGCCCCTCGATCGGGCGTGGGTCGAGCTGGAATTCACGGCTGACCCGTCGCAAACGCCCTTCGCGCTCGGTGATCAGCATGTCACCACCCGGCAACCAGGCCAGTGACCAAGGATGGCTCAAGCCCTTGACCAAGGTTTGCACCTGAAAAGCGACCGGCGCGGGTGCGTTTCTCACCTTGTCTTTGGACTGCGTGGGGGCGGCAGTGGGTTGAGTCGAGGCCAGGGCAGCGGCCGCACAGCCCGCCAAAAAGAACGTTGCGGTCAGCTGAAAAATTTGTTTCTGGCGCATGGTGCTGCTCCTCATTAAGACAAAAAAGTCAATGCATCGCGTGCAAGCCAACGGTATCGAACCAAAATTCACTTGCACCATGCGATGGATTTTTATTGTGATTCATGCTGCTTGGCGACTGTGCAGTGTGGTGTTTTTGACCCCAAAAAAAATGGCGCGCTGAAACAGCGCGCCGTCAAGAAGTTGAAAACTTCGGAACTGAACTCAATGTTTCATTTTGGTTATTTTCAAGTTCAGATTCATGTTCATCTCCAGAAATTTCAGTTCAACACCGTGTCTGAGCGTTGGCTCAGGTTTTGGATGCGCAGGTCTTGCGCGGCAGGTGTATCTTTCACCCCGAAGGCGGTGGTGCCAAACTGGCTCTTCAGGTACTTCATGAAGGCATCTTGCTCACTGCCCAAAGTGGCGGTGCTGGTGCTGGCTGCACCCCCAGAGGTCGCATCTGTCATGGTGGTGTCCAGTTTGACCAGGTTTGCAAAATCCGCCGTAGCCGGGAAGGGGTAGCCATCGCCACCACCAGCAGCCGTGTTTGTGCCCTCGGCCAAGAAGTTCAAGGTCACCATGCGGAAGGTGCGCTGCGCATCCCCCACCAAGGCCCCGTTTTGCACCACCACGTCGCTGCCCACCTTGAGCGAACGGATGCGCTCACCCACCGTGGAGACGGAAAAATTGGCATCCAGTGTTTGCGCGGTACGGCTCGGGTCATAACTGAAGCTCATGCCGCCCACTTGAGGAAAACGGCCCTGGCTGCCCAACACCGCCACACCGTGCTCTAACAAGGACTTGAGTTGTGCGGCCGTGACGCTAAAAGCCCACAGCTTGTTGTTGAACTTCAAAGCCGTTTCCACCGCCAATTGCGAAACTTCTCCAGCTTGGCGCTTCGCCTCCGCGTTGGCTTTGGGCGCGGTCAAGACAGCGGCAGTTGTGGCCCCAGGCGGCACCATCACTTCACCTATTTCAGATCGGATGCCACCGCCGTTTTTCAGGGAAATTTGTACTGTGGGGTCCAGCAATTTGGCGTACCACAGGTTGGCGTCCGCCGTCAGGTTGCCAAAGTTGGTCTCTTCGTTGCGAACTGCCGCGCGGCGGCCTTCCAAAAACTCACTGGTTTTGCCGAACACATTGCCATCTTTGGTCTTGAGCACGGCCTTGATGGCATCACGCACTTGAACCACCAGGCCTGAAACGGTGACACCGCCGGCACTGTCGTCGGTCTCGCTGGCCACCCAGGCACCCGAGAGTTTGTTGTCAAAGCGCTGGGGTATCAGCACGCCCTTGTCGTCAAACGGGGCCATGAAGCGACCGAGGTATTTGTAATCGGCGTCCACGTTGACCACCACCGTCGGCTGACCGGCAGCATCCTTGGTTTGATAGGGGTAGTCACCTGCGGATTTGTCACCTGTGCGCAGCACATCGTTGGCATCGGACAGCAAGGTGTTGGAGCCCCCGGCGACGATGATGTCCACATTTTTCAAACGTTGGGCCAAATCTTTTTCAATGGCCAAGGTTTGCATGTGGGCCAAAAGCACCACCTTGTTGATGCCCGCAGCGGTCATCTCGTCCACGCCTCTTTGGATGGCCGATGCCAAGCCGGCCACGTCCACGTCGCTGGTGGTCAACACGGGCATGAATTGCAGTTTGCCGGGAGATGTGATGTTGGCAAACACAGGCGAACTGGCGCCGATCACGCCAATTTTTTGACCGCCCACGTCCACCACGGTCCAGCCGGTCAATTTGCCTGATTGCTCGGCTGCTTTGCCGCCGTTGGCCAACTTCAGACTGGCCACTTCGCTGTCGGCGGCAAAGTCCACGTTGTAGGCCAAATAGGGAAAGCGTGCGCCAGACCATGCGCCACTGGGTTTGATCATGTCAGCGAACTGCTTGGTGCCCAAATCCAGTTCGTGGTTGCCGATGGCCGAAGCCTGCACGCCCATCGCATTCAAGAAAGCAATGTCAGCTCGCCCCACTTCTGCCACACCCAGTGCCGCAGTCAAGCTGCTGTCATTGGCCGCATTGAAGCGCGGACCGGGAATGTAGTTGTCACCCGAGCTCACGGTCAAGGTTTGCTGGGGGTACTGAGCGCGAAACTTCTGGATCATCCCCGACAGATTGGCCACGCTGTTGAGCGCCGTGCTGTCCGAACCGTCGGCGTCGGAGATGTGCAGCAACTGCAAGGTGAAGGCGGCCTCGGGTGGCGCATCCGAGGTGGCACCACTGGCGCTGAGCAGCAAGGCGGTGACCCATAACGTGGCCCATAATTTTTTTTCGATTGTCTTTGACATGCATGACCCCAATGTGATCACAAATGAACAGTGAACTTGGATGTCGTGTCAGATCGATGAATTTTCAATGAAGAATTTTTGAATAATCAGCAAAAAATCCGCAGCTGCCATCCTGTGAAGCCCGTGCGATAACCTGCTTTTTTATCCGGCCTATTTGAACGTCACACAAATGAAACAAGCGCTCTGTAGATTGCAGATTCCTATCAACCCGGAGCAACTTTTTCATGTCTCATTCTTTCGACCCCATTGACAACACATCCAACAATGAGCACTTCCAAGAAGTTCTCGACAGAGCCCTGAGCAACCCTTCACGCCGTTCTATTTTGCGCGGCGGTTTGGGTCTGGCCTCCATGTTTGCCTTGCCCATGTTGCCAGGTTGCGGTGGCACATCGAGCAGTGATTTGCCCGCCTTGGCCAGCAGCACCTTGCTGAAATTCACACCAGTCGCCAAGAGTCTTGCCGACCAAATTTTGGTTCCCGCTGGCTATACCGTCAAAATGCTGCACGCCACCGGCGACACCATGAAAACAGGCGTTACTGCTTATTCCAATGCAGGCACCGACGACGCTGAAAGCTGGGCCGACCGCGTGGGTGACCAGCACGACGGCACCGAGATTTTCTATATCGGCTCCGACGGCAAATCCAAAGGCAGCTACAGCTACGCAAGCGGTGACAAGGCCGTGCTGGCCGTCAACAATGAAAGCTCTGCAGAAGCGCACTTCTTCCACCCAACCGGTCAAACGTCGGGCACTGCTGTCGGTAAAAAATTCGACCAGTTTGGCCAATGGACCCTGGGCGCACGTCCCGCGTCTGAAGCCATCAAAGAAATCTTGATGCACGGCGTCACGCTGGTGGAAGTGAACTTGGATTCGAGTGGCAAACCCACAGGCTACAACGCTACATCGCCTTTGAACCGCAGAATCACGCCTGAAACCCCCATGATGGTGACTGGGCCAGCTGCTGAACTGGCCGCTTTGAAGACCATGATGGTCACAAAATTTGATACCACGGGCAGCACAACGCGCGGCACGCTGAACAATTGCGGCACCGGCATCACGCCTTGGGGCACTTTGATCACTTGCGAAGAAAACTGGGCCACTTATTTCACCATGCCAGCGGGCTCCACCGCCCCAACCGACAAGAAGCTGATTGACTCACGCAAGCGTTACAACGTTCAAGACACGGCCACTGCAGCCAATGCCACGACCTCGCGCACGCAAGGCTGGCACACCGTGCCCGGCGCAGATCCCACCTCCAGGTTCGCCCGTTGGAACGTCGCTGCTATCGGTGCAACAGCGGCCGCTGACTTCCGCAACGAGCCACAGACCTTTGGCTACAACGTGGAAATCGATCCGGCCAACGTGAACTCGATACCCGCAAAACGCATGGCCATGGGTCGTTTTGCACACGAAGCCGCCGTTTGCAGTATCCCCGTGGTTGGCAAGCCCTTGGCCTTCTACATGGGCTGCGATTCACGCAACGAATACATCTACAAATTTGTCACCGCCAAAAATTGGGACGCAGCCGACATTGGCGGCGGGATCGATGCAGGCCACAAGTACCTCAACGAGGGCAAGTTGTACGCTGCCAAATTCGACGACGCTGGCAAAGGTCAGTGGTTGGAGCTGAGCATCACCAACCCCCTGATCAGAGCCGCCGCTTTCGGCTTTACCAGCCAGGCCGAAGTGTTGGTTCACACGCGCATTGCCGCGGACGCTGCAGGCGCGACCAAAATGGACCGACCAGAGTGGGGCGCAGTCAACCACGCCAATGGCGAAATCTACTTTGCATTGACCAACAACACTGCGGCGAACAGAACGCCTGGCAAGACCGATGCCGCTAACCCACGCGCTTACAAAGACAACGACGGTCTGGTCCGTGATGGTAATCCGAACGGACACATCATTCGTTTCAAAGAAACCAGCAACATGGCGGAAGCCACCACCTTCACCTGGGACATTTTCTTGTTCGGTGCGGAAGAAGATTCACCTGCAGTCAACGTCAACATTTCGCGCCTGACTGCTGCCAACTCTTTCTCTTCCCCAGACGGCTTGTGGTTCAGCAAGTCCACCGGCATTTGCTGGATCCAGACCGACGACGGCGCCTTCACCGACGAGACCAATTGCATGTTGGTGGCCGCTGTACCGGGCACCGTGGGCGATGGCGGTGTCTTCACCGTGAGCAACACCATGACGGTGTCTGGCGTATCGCAGACAGCGGCCCAAAACACCTTTGTGGGTGGCATCTTGGGCGAGTCGCGCCTGCGCCGCTTCTTGGTTGGGCCCAAGGGCGCAGAAGTGACGGGCATCACCGAGACCCCCGATGGCAAGGCGATTTTTGTGGGCATTCAGCACCCCGCGGAAGACGCCGCGGCCTACAACGACACCACCAAGGGCGTGTGGCCCACCAACGCCAACAACGGTGTAGCAGGTGGCGCTTACGGTGCTGGCACCCGGGCTCGTTCGGCCACCATCGTCATCACCAAAGACGACGGCGGCAAGATCGGTCTGTAATCCACCAGAAAGGCGTTTCAACGGCCAGACGATATAAACCCTTGTGGTTGTACGTTGCGCTGATCAAACGCCCTCAATCTGACAGGTGGATTGACTGAGCGCTCTCACGAGCAGAGTCAGTCACCCACCCCATCCGGATTGACATGCCAACCCTCACTTGATTACTTTCTCGTGAGGGTTTTTTTTAGCTTTTTTTCGACCTTCAAATCACGAATTCAGGTCTTTGCTTGCACTCAGGTGGTGCCACCAAATGTGTTGGAAAAAATTGGATCAATTCACATGTTCACGCTCCAACCCTCTTTAAGGCGATCCCTCGCCTTGCTTTCAGTTGCGTTTTTTTCAGTGGCCTGTGGCGGTTCAGGGTCTGGGGCTACTGACACCACAGTCCCTGGCGCTCAGACCCCACCGGTTGCTGGTGCGGTCATTCTCAAAACCCCTGTTTTGTCGTTCAACGACACCGGCCTTGACGTGACCGATGGCGTCACAAGCAACGGCAGGTGGGGTGTTGAAAGTCAGGGCATCGACTGGGAGTTTTCGCTGGACCAAGGGATCACTTGGACACGCGGTTCCGGCGGCTCGTTTGTCGTCAAAGGAGACGGCGCCAAAATGATTTGGGTGCGTGCTCGTGACGATGCCGGCAACACCTCCGAAATCGTGCGCGTCAACTGTGTTTTGGACACCACCCCCCCCGCTGCTGTGGCGATCGCAGGGCAAGCCGAAGGTGTGACCAACACCTTCAAACTGTCTGGCATTGAGCCGGGTGCCCGCTGGGAGTATTCACTGGACGAGCAACGCTCATGGTCTGCAGGCAAAGGCAGCGCACTCGGTACTTTGGGCAACGGTTTGAGCCGGGTTTGGTTACGCCAAGTGGACATGGCCGGTAACAATTCTGCGGCCCAAGGTTTTGACTTGCAAAACCCAAGCGTTGTGTCGCATGAAGCTTCAGGCGACCCTTTGCTGCCCAGCATTTTGGCCCCTGGCCTGCAAACCTACCTGATCCATGGGGTGGTGGTAAGCGGTGATCGCGACTATGTCACTTGGGACATCCCCAAAGGCCAGCAGTTGATGTCGTTCAAGTTGGTGCAGTACGAGTCAGAAGACGACAAAGCCTTTTATGCTTTGCAGCCCAACAAGGTATTTGATGCGGGTGAAACTGTCGAAAGTGTCTCGCGCATGCTGGTTTACGGCCACATGGGACCCAGTTATTTGGGGCGCAATGAGCTGGCCAATGTGCCCAAGTCAAAACTTGGCGAAGGGCCTATGACGCTGTGGTTTCAGCAAACCGGTCTATCGCCGACACGCTACGCCATTGAGGTTATTTTGTCGCCAGCGGATTGATGCCCGCTGGGGTGCCTCAACAGCGCTCGTCATAAGCTCAAGTCTTTTGTGGCTTGAGGTGAAGCGCCCAGTTCAGCGCATGCGCCATTTCAAGCCCACTTGCAGCCTGTTGTTTCGTGGCTCGTAAGTGCCTCTGTCCACGCCGACCAAACTCACCCATTGAATATCAGAATCATCTACCCAAGTCCAGCGAGCATAGGGTTGCATCTCTCCCAGGTCGGTGGAGATTTTTTGGCTGATTTGAAAGTAAACACCCTTGCGCTGTTGGTTGGTCACGTCT